>Ga0209536_100002129_pt1 | contig 32232 bp, 32 predicted proteins | sample DeeMarSeWOR28_12_FD_187461 | JGI IMG/M metagenome (GOLD analysis project Ga0209536, IMG submission 187461) | Marine sediment microbial communities from White Oak River estuary, North Carolina - WOR-2-8_12 (SPAdes) (version 2) | ecosystem: Environmental > Aquatic > Marine > Intertidal zone >... | reverse complement strand
GTAGGAGCTAATGTAGTAACATATCAGGACACAGGTCTGACAGCAAACAGTGAGTATTGCTACAGGGTTAGAGCTTACAACACTGGAGGTAATTCAGGTTACACGAATGAAGATTGTGCAATTACAGATCCAAACATACCCGCATCTCCGGGAAACTTAATTGCCGAGGCAACAGGTATAAATCAAATAACGCTGAACTGGGAAGATAATTCTAATAATGAAGATGGATTTATTATTGAAAGAGAAAGCGCAACCTTGTTTGATTTTTCTGCTATTGACACGGTATTTACAAATATTACCACCTATATTGACAGCAGTGTAAACCAGGGAGTCAGTTATCATTACAGAGTAAGTGCATTTAATATTTCCGGTCAATCCATGTACAGCAATACTTCTTATGTTACAACAATTCTACCGGCACCTGTTAATCTGATTGGTCAACTTATTGGAGTACCGCCTTATTCTGTCGCATTAAGTTGGCAGGACAGTTCTAACAATGAACTTGGATTTATAATTGAACGTGATACGATAGGAAATGGAACTTTTGAAATCCTGGATACAGTTGCAATGAATGCAATATCATACCAAGACACAAATTTTGTGAACGCCATTGATACATTTTTCTACAGAGTATACGCGTTTTCACTGGATACTGTTTCCGATTATAGTAACATTGCAGAAATAATAATTCCTGTTGAGTTAAACTTTTTTTCTGCTGATATTTTCGAGAATACAGTAATAATCAGTTGGTCTACCGCAACAGAAAGCAATAATATGGGATTCGAGCTAGAAAGAAAAATATATGAGAGCTGGGATAAGGTCGCATTTATTGAGGGAAAGGGATCAACGACAGAAGAATCAAATTATGTATATATCGACGAATTTAAGTATCAAACATTTAAGGGTGTGATTCTATATAGATTAAAGCAAATTGATCTTTCAGGAATTTATGAATATTCTAATTTCATTGAGGTTAATGTTGACTTTACACCTAAAGAATATACCCTTTATCAAAACTATCCTAATCCATTTAATCCGGCGACAATAATTAAATTTGCTATTCCAGAAGCCGGAGATGTTAAGTTAACAGTATTCAACTTCCTTGGCGAAGAGGTCGCAATATTATTTAATGGCTATAAGGATGTCGGTTATCATCAGATTGAATTCGAAGCATCGAGATTATCAAGCGGAATTTATTTCTGTCTATTAAAGTGCGGGAATTTTATCGGAACTAAGAAAATGGTTCTACTTAAATGAAATGCGGGGAGGAAACTCCCCATTAATTACACTCTCTCAAATGCATTCCATAAACCTACAGATTTGGGAGTCTCTCGACATTTCTTTCTGAGATGAGACTTTACTGAAAAAAATGATTTTATTATTGAAATAAACAGATCTCTTCAGAGTATACAATAATTACTTGCTAAAAGAATGATTGAAAATGAAAAGTATTTGTAAGCTTTCATTTCAACAACAACATCTTTTTAGTTTCAAAGAAGATTCCGGATTTCATTTGATAATAGTAAACACCACTTGTCAAACCACTCGCGTTGAAATCCACTTCATGATCCCCGGCAGGTTTTTCTTCCTCTACAAGTGTATACAGCTCCCTGCCTAAAACATCATAAACTTTTAATGATATCATCCCACTTCCAGGAGCAGAATATTTTATTATTGTATTATAGTTAAACGGGTTTGGATAATTTTGCAGCAATCGAAATCCAGTTGGCAGACTCAAATCAGTGTTTACATCCAATACGCCGTCATTTTCCCACCAAGATATATCACCAGCTATAGATGCTGCTCCAAGAACATCAATATCACCATCACTATCTATATCCTCAGCGTAAACACCCCACGCGCCAGCAAAGCTGTTGCTCAGTACTTGTTTTTGCCAGCTGATGTTCGATCCACTGATATTAAGCCATAAAGCAACATGACCGGAAACTTCAGTAGTTCCTAATATATCTGCAATCTCATCACCATCCATATCACAGGCATAGACAGAAATGGCACCATCAAAATTGTCTTCAATTATCTGTTTTGACCATTGTATTGGATTTCCACCATCGTTTCTCCACCATACAATTTGGTCTCCGATATGAGCTGCTCCAATGATATCTGTATCCTTATCATCGTCAAGATCACAAGCAACTACTTTGTGTGCCCCCAAAAAATTATTATCGATATCTTGCTTTGTCCAAGTTGAATCTCCGTTATTGTACCATACAGAAATTGAATTTCCTGTATAAGACGCACCAAGTATATCTAAAAGAGAATCGCCATTAACATCGAAGGCATAGACTGAACGAGCCCAGTTAATATTTCCATCAATTATTTGCTTAGTCCAAGTTATTGGTACATCGCCGTTGTTATACCACAATGCGATTTGATTTCCATTCATAGCAGCACCCAGCACATCAACATCATTATCGTTATCAATATCACCTGCATAGATCTCTTCCACACCAGCAAAACTCTCACTGATTATATTTTTGGTCCAAAGAATTGGATTACCGCCGTCATTCCTCCACCATGCAATTTCATTGTCCATCCAGGCGCTGCCTAAAATATCATTATCCTGGTCACCATCCAGATCAATCGATAATACCGAACTTGCGGCATGAAAACCATTATCGATAGTCTGCTTTTGCCAAAGGATGGGATTATTGCCATCGTTTTTCCACAATGTTATTGAATTCGCGCCAAGTCCTGCACCAAGCACATCGATTAGGCTGTCACCATCGACGTCTAAAGCATGAACTGAATTCGCTCCCTGAAAATCAGCATCTATTGAATGATAAATAAATGAAATTTGTGCCACAGCTATCGAAGGAAAAATAAGTATGAGGAAAATAATAGAAGTGCTAAAACCAAATGATATTTTTCTCCTTTTCATATCCCTTGCCTAAATAACTCTAAAGAAGACGTTGGTAATTTGAAATTAAATTGATAATAACACATGACAATAGCAAACAATTTATGATAGTCGGTTTTTATTAAAGTGTAAGATGACTAATAAAAAGAAGAGACAAATATTGAAAAGTTTTGGAATATTATTAGAAATCGGTTTTAATAAAAAAACTATTTGCAATTGAAAAATTCATTATTTACGTTAATATAAATCCAATCATTTCTTAAGCAAGAGTGAGGCTAAAATGAAAAACAGCACCGTATTTTTTTTCATTCTACTTGCGGCAATTTGTTTGGTTTTAGGATTAGTTGATAAGCTAATCGAAGCAAAATTATTTGTTCGCAGCTATACCTGGCATGAGTTAGCACAGACTTTTTTACTATTCGGTATTGCCTGGGGTATCTGGCATAAACATAAAAAGGAATCTGGCTGAACCTCTTCTCAACAGATAAAATCTCCCGGCTAATCTATGCAGATTAATCCGGACATTTTTCTCGCGCATTGCCAGTGATTTTAATAAAAAACAATTAGCTTCGGACTAACTGGATCTCTTGTTTTCTTTGCCAGCTGTAGTCTTTTCTCAAATTGGGGATATCAAATCTTGGTGTGTGAATTTCAATTGGAACGTTTGCGATAAAATCAAAACTTAGTTGATTTGTTTTTCTTCGGGACGAATTTCTCTTTCTTACTCTCTTCATCAACTCAAAGAATCAGTGTTATTTTGGTGTGTTCATTAGTAAAGATTTGCAAAGATTAGTTAATTAAAATTCCTGTACAAAAGTGAAGATAATTCTTCATTTAACCAAATAAAATTTTTAAAATTTTTTGTTTAAAATTAAAAGCCCGGAAAATTAATCCGGGCGGTGGAGAAGAGATAAATACGTATCATCTATTTTAGGGTTACATACGTCGTATCGGTAATTTTATCACTGTTGCCGAATTTGTTCCGGAGGTACTCATTGTAAAAATTTGTTGCAAGATTGCTTACTCTTTGGCTCTCATCGTATTTAATGGCCTGTTTTACAGCGTAAATTGATAGCGGAGTTCCAATTTTGTATAATGCAAGTGCTGATGAAATTCTGGCTTGTTCATTTTCATCTTCTCTTAGTATCCTCATTAATGGAATTACAGCATCATGAGATTTCAGCTCACCGAGCATGTATGCACAACTTGTTTTAAGCCCAAGATTATCAGAGTTCAATCCTTCAAGCAGGCTTAAAATTGCGTTTTCGCTTATTTTTTGATCCGATTTTGGTAAATCTCCGGCAAGAACCGGGAATTGCAGATTAAGAAAAATGGTAAAAATTAAACAGTAATAAATGCGATGCATAGTTTCTCCTTAAAGTCTTTAGTTTTTATTTTCTATTATAGACTCCCGAACTGATTATTTTGTTTTTATTTTGGGGGGAATGGAATAATGGGGTGTTGAACGGCTGATATTTAAATTTACAAAACAAAATTTTAATTTATACCACCAATTCAAATTAAAATTAATAATTGCTTAACAGAAGGATTATTCTTATTCGGGTAATGATTAATTAAGTTAGTGTATCAATTTTATTAAACTTTATTCAAGTTAAAATTGTTGATATTTTATGAAATACATTAAAAAGACAATAATCAATACATTATGGTTTGTAATTGAAGTGATTGGAATATTCATCGTAGTTCAGGTAGTGAGATATGCTTTTGGAAACTGGGATGCTCCTGCCATTGGACTATTTTTAGTTGGAATCGCTTCACTGCTGTTTACCGCTGCTTATCTTTTTGCCCGATTCAAAGATAAACGTGATGGAAATAAAACATCCAGTAAAGCTATTACAAGTATTTTAAGTTGATATTCTTATCGTTTTAAGAATTGCTAAGCTTATTCCTTTATCATTGAAATTTTTACTCCAATAAGGTAAGTTACCTGCCGTTTATCCTAATATTATTGAAGTTCATCTTATAATTTCTTCTTTTTACCTGTTATTCAACAGATTTTCATCAAATCGGAGGAAAATTAATGTATAGAAAAAAATTGTTTTACCTAATGGCTTTACCGGCATTGTTTTTTCTAATCGGGTGTGCCGGTAATACAGAAGAGCTTAAAATTGATTTTGAAAAGTACACTCTTGAAAACGGGCTTGAGGTAATACTGCATAGTGACAAATCGGATCCTATAGTTTCTGTTGCGGTATTATATCATGTAGGCTCAAACAGAGAAGTTAAAGGCAGAACTGGCTTTGCCCATTTGTTCGAACATATGATGTTCCAGGAATCTCAGCATGTCCCGCAGGATCAGTTTTTTCAGAAAATTCAAAATGCAGGTGGTACGCTGAACGGCGGAACGTGGAAAGACGGAACAGTCTACTACCAGGTTGTTCCTAACAATGCACTCGAAATGGTTTTATGGCTGGAATCAGACAGAATGGGATTTTTGTTAAGCACTGTAACCCAGGAAGCTTTTATGAACCAGCAATCAGTGGTTCAAAATGAAAAGAGGCAGAGATATGACAACCAGCCTTACGGACACACTAATTATGTATTGCATAAATTGCTTTATCCTGAAAACCATCCTTACAACTGGCAAACGATTGGCGAGCTTGAAGATTTAAGAAATGCTACACTTGCAGATGTTCATGAATTCTTTAAGAAATGGTATGGTCCTAATAATGCAACGCTTGTTATTGCGGGTGATTTTGAAAAAGAATCGACAAAACAATTAATAGAAAAATATTTTGGTGAAATATCTAAAAGTGAAGATGTGAATCCTCTGAATCCGATGACCGTAGTTTTAGATGAGACAAGAAGAGCTTATCATGAAGATAACTTTGCAACATCACCTGAACTGAATATGGTCTATCCCACACCTCAACAATTTACCAAAGAAGGCTATGCGATGAGCATTTTCTCCGAATTATTTTCGCAGAGCAAAAAATCTCCTTTGTACAAAATCATAGTTGAAGAGAAAAAGCTTGCCCCGTCAGTTTCCACAAATCAAAATTCACAAGAAATTGCTGGTGAGTTCAGAATTAGAATCCGGGCTTTTCCTGATAAGAGTCTAAATGATGTTGAGGATGCAGTACTGGAATCTTTTGAAAGATTTGAAACCGAAGGTTTTACGGAAAGGGATTTGAACCGCGTTAAGGCACAGGTAGAAACCTCTTTTTATAACCAAATCTCGAGCATACTTGGTAAAAGTTTTCAGCTAGCTTATTACAATGAATTTGCCGGCTCACCTGACTTTGTAACAAAAGATCTGCAGGGACTTTTAGATGTGACCAAAGAAGATGTAATGCGAGCTTACGAAAAATATATTAAAGGTAAACCATACGTAATTTCTAGCTTTGTGCCGAAAGGAAACGTTCAACTTCTTGCCGCTAATTCTGAAAAGTTTCCCGTTGTTGAAGAGAAAATAGAAGAGCAGGATGTAATTGCAATGCAGCAGGGAGAGCAAATGTCATCAGATCAAATAAAGGTTGAAAAAATATCATCTGCTTTTGATAGGACCATTGAACCGCCGTTGGGTCCTGATCCGCTGATATCAGTTCCTGCAATATGGAAGGAAGAGTTATCGAACGGGGTAAAAATTTTCGGAATAGAACAGAATGAACTACCTCTCATTAATTTTGCAATAACACTAAAAGGAGGTATGCTGCTGGATGATATAGATAATATAGGTGTTGCAAATCTTATGACTGACATAATGATGGAGGGAACTAAAAATAGGACTCCAATTGAATTGGAAGAAGCGATTGAAGAGCTTGGCGCAAGTATAAATATGTACACAACAAAAGAGTCAATCGTGATAGAGGCTAACTGCTTATCGTCAAAATTCAATGATGTTTACGATTTAGTTGAAGAAATCCTTTTTGAACCCAGATGGGATGAAAAAGAATTTGAAAGGGTTAAAAAAGAAACAATAGAAATTATTAACAGGAATAGCGCAAATCCTTCAACTGTTGGCTCAAATGTTTTTAATAGACTTATCTATGGCCCTGAGAATATTTTAAGCAAAAGTACATTAGGCACAGCGGAAACAGTTTCTTCTATTACCATAGATGATATGAAGAATTTTTATAAAAAATATTTTGCCCCAAATCTTTCAACCATAACAATTGTTGGAAATATTACTGAAGATGATGCGGTCTCAGATTTTCAATCGCTCGAAATGAAATGGGAAAAGAAAGAATTTGAATTTCCTGAATATCCAGCTCCACTAAAACCACAGGTCGCATCGCTTTATTTTGTCGATTTCCCTGATGCAAAGCAATCGGTGATTATGATTGGTAATCTTGCGTTTAAATACACAGATGATGATTTTTATCCGGCCAATGTGATGAATTACAAGCTTGGCGGTAACTTCAACAGTTATGTTAACTTAATTTTGCGTGAAGAGAAAGGTTACACTTATGGTGCCCGAACTAACTTTACTGGTACATTGAATCCCGGCTATTTTATTGCTTCATCAAGTGTAAGATCTAACGCAACTCTTGAATCTGTTCAAATATTTATTAATGAGATGAATAAATACAGAGAGGGAATCCCTGAAAAAGATTTTGAGTTTACAAAGAATGCCCTGATTAAATCGAACGCACGTGCATTTGAAACCCTGAACGCGTTATTAGGTGTGTTGAATAATATTGCTACTTATGATCTACCTTTCGATTACGTGAAACAGCGTGAAGATATTGTCAGGAATATGACAATTGAAGAACATAAAGAGCTTGCCCGGAAATATATTGATCCAAATGTTATGACTTATGTTGTTGTGGGAGATGCAAAAACACAGCTTGAGCAGCTAAAACAATTGGGCGTTGGAAATCCGATCTTAGTTGATAGAGAGGGAAACTCTCTCTGATTTCAACTAGTAGGTTAAGTTTTGCAGGCTGTTCCTTAAAATTTGGGACAGCCTTTTTTACCTGTCCACTCCTTACAGTTTGTTTTTTAATTGTAAATGTTGCCTTATCTCATTAATTTGAAGTTAAAATTATCTGAGAGATTTGTCTTAAAATTATTAAGGCAGTAAAATGAGAGAATTCTTCAGTGTTCAGGAAGTTGCTAAGCTTTTAAGCATAAGTCATTCCGGGGTTTTGTACCATATAAGATCCGGAAAACTAAAAGCACAACAGGTTGGGAAAATTTATATAATCTCCAAAGAAGACTTTGGTGACTTTCTTAAAAAACACCGCGAGAAGAAAAAGAAAAGCAAATCATCTCAGACAAAATTGGATTTTAAATAACCTATTCGTTGCAGAAAGCAATCACTTCTTTTCTATAATTGTTTAATTCATCTTGACTTGCGCCTGCCAGTTCTTTTATTTGATAGCAGTACGCAAATATTATAGGGATTGCCAGGTTTTCAGTTAAATTGTAAAACATATCAATTCCTCTTACCATGTCATCAAGTGAAATATTATCCGATTCACCGGATTTTAGTAAATCATTCAACTCATCACCACAACCTAAATGTTCAACTTCAGGAAAACTCTGTTTTAATAATTTGTAACGTTCGAGTATTTCGCTGAGATAGTTGTATTTTGAATCATCATAAATACCAAGCGGATTGCTCATAGCACTCCAGCTGTAACCGTTCTCCGCACCTTTTGTATATCGTTGTGATTGAGCAAAAGATGCTGAAAATAACAGTAAACAAATTGTAAAAATATATTTACTCACTTTTTTCATTCTCTCCTTCAAAAGGAACAATCATTAAATCAAAGTGCTTCAAAAGGCTTTCAATATCATTTTTGATCCAATCTTCATCCTTTTGGGTTAACTCGATATCAACAACTTTCAGTATATCATATCTAATTTGAAGTGTAATTCTGTTTCCCTTAATAAAAACCTTGCTGTTCCTGTTAACCGTTGTCCTCTGAACAGTGCCAAGTACGTTAGTGTAAAAGCTTTTATTTTCAAAAATCGGACTGTGATTTACTACATCTATTAACATTTCCGTGTCAACATCACTGTCCAGATCATAAATCGCAGTGCAATATGTAACCATATCTTTAAGTCCGCCGCTTAAGACTATTTTCTTTTTCATTTTAATTTTCCCTTATATTTTTTCATTCCATTGTCATTCTGAACTTGTTTCAGAATCTACAATATTAATTATTATGTTTAAAGAGATGCTGAAAAAAAATCAGCAGGACAGGTTATGCAAATTAATTGAGACTGAAATATGGCTTCACATCTTTTGAGCAAATCTTCCTTCATAAAGGGGCTTCAGTGTGAAAAACACCTATACCTGTATAGGTATCATTACAATGAAATGGATGAGCTTACCGATATGCAGAAAGCCATATTTAAAAGAGGGACAAATGTAGGCGAGCTTGCACGAATGTTATTTCCCGGAGGTCAAATCGCAGCTCAGGGTGATCCACCGGATTATGATAAAGCACTTAAAAAAACAAAAGAACTTATTGATAAAGGAGAAAAAGTTATTTATGAAGCAGCATTTTCCTTTGATAAGGTTCTGTCAATCGCTGATATTGCTGTACGAGAGGATGATATTTGGAAAATATATGAAGTTAAAAGCTCTACTTCAGTTTCAGAAACTTATTTAAATGATGCTGCACTCCAATATTATGCTATTTCAAATAAGGGATTAAGTGTAAAGGATTTTTTTATCGTTTATATAAATAACAGGTACGTGCGCAAAGGTGAGCTTAACCTAAACGAATTATTTGTTTCAAAATCAGTAATAGATTTGATTTTACCTATGCAGAATTTTATCAAGGAAAAAGCTGATGAGTTTAAGAAATTGTTGATGCGGAAGCAAATACCTGACATTGATATTGGAGAACACTGTTATAATCCTTACATATGCAGTTTTTTTAATTATTGCCGGAAGCATATTCCCAAGGATTCAATTTTTGATCTTTCAGGAATGCATCTTGCAAAAAAATATGAACTTTACAATGAGGGGATAATAAAACTAGATGATGTGCCGGGAAACTTTTCAATGAGTAAAAATAATAAGTTGCAGCTCGAAACCTATAAAAGCAACAAACTTGTTGTTAATCAAAAAGCAATAAGAAATTTTGTTTCGGATCTGAATTATCCTCTTGTCTTCATGGACTTTGAAACATTCCAGCCTGCGGTGCCGTTATTCGATAATTCTCGTCCCTACCAGCAGATTCCTTTTCAGTATTCAATTCATATCAAAGAAAATGAAAATGAAGAACCAAAACATTTCGAATTTTTAGCAGAGCAGGGAGAGGACCCTCGTTTAAAATTTATTGAAAGTCTGCTGAAAGTTGTTGAAAGAGAAGCGAATATAATAGTCTACAACAAAGCTTTCGAAGTTGCGAGGCTGAAAGAAATTGCAAGAGACTTTCCTCAATATTCTGAGGAAATCGGAAAGCTGATTTTAAGGATAAAAGACTTAATGGTTCCTTTCCAGAGAAAATATTATTACGCGCCGGAAATGAAAGGCTCATATTCTATTAAAGCAGTATTACCTTCTCTTTATCCAGAATTAAATTACGATCGGCTTGAGATTAAGGAGGGCGGATTAGCATCTATGGCATATGAGAGACTTCAGTCGGAAACTGATTTGATGTTTATTGCTGAAATTAAGCAACAACTGCTTGAGTACTGCAAGATCGATACACTTGGAATGGTGAAGATATTGGAAAAGCTAAATAAGTTTTAACTATCCAATGAGATTATGGCCATATATCAAACATTGCTGTTTATCAGGTGTGGTTTTAATCCCCATTGAACACCATTTAAATTTAGTCGCCAGGGTAGTAAGTAATAGAACTTTATTAGGGTTTGTAATCGCAATATCTTCTTTAAGAGTTAATTAGGATTTTAATGGGTTGAAGGTCGGATTAACGTTCTGATTTATATTACCACTAAATGCTTTTATGATGGTTTGAAAATAGCCGTTAATAATATTGGATTATGTTATGGGTATCATTTATGGAATCCTTATTCAGTTTTTTGCCTAAATTGTTTTCAAGGCTGAGGCTGGTTCAATGTTCTTCTGAAGTAAAAATGAACATCCCCCTTTCAATATTACGCTGGCAGAATTTTTACGATGTTAAAAATTAATCCATAGCCAAATTTGAAATTATCAGTTGATTCTAACATTTTTTAAAATTTCAGGTAAAGATTTTAAGGTCTTGACTTCATTTTGCAATACTCTCAGACTGCTTGTAAGATCCTTTATCTCACTTCCATTATTTTGCGAACTCAAATAAAGTGGATACTGAGACAACCTGGTATTTTTAAATTCCTCGAGACTTTTATTAATGTCACTTTTATATAATATAACTTTTGCAATTTGATTATAAATTTTTTCAATCCAATCAGAGCTCTTTTCACTTCCAAGCTCAGTTGAAATATTTCTATAAAAGTGTAATAGTCTTCCATATAGGGGCGTATTTTCACTAAACAAATTACTTTTGGGTAATTCCACCATTTCATTATTTGTGATTTTTCTTTTTCTATCATAAAGTTTAATTAACTCTTCCCATGTTGCAGACAATTCCTCTGCTTCCCAGGCCATCATTTCTGTGCATCTGATTATTTCATCTTTTTTCGGTTTCCCCGAATCCTTAATTATCTTATAGATTTTTTTTGGCTCAATGTTTAAATCCATTAAATTCCTTTCTAATTTAGACAAACACTTTGCAGAATGTTAATAAAATTAGTCAGTAATAATTTTAATTTCAATCTGCAATCTATATTAACTTATTCATATTGTAATTTAATTTTGCCCCTATTATTTATCTACCATGAACCTTTAATTGCTTATAAAAATCAATATTTCTATTATTAGGGTAACTGTTTATTTACCTTTCTTATTTCGGAGGTAGACTAATGAAAGATTTTATAGAATATATTGTTAAACAACTTGTTGACAATCCAGATAAGGTAAGTGTAGAAGAAATTTCTCCAGATGATAACACAATAGAGCTTAAGCTAAGAGTAGATAAGAATGATATTGGTAAAGTCATTGGAAAAAAAGGCAGGACCATTAGTGCAATGAGAATTCTGCTAACTGCAGTCGGAGCTAAAGGGAAGCACAGGGTGACACTTGAAGTCATTGAATGAATTGCGGAAAGCCGGTCAGATTATTTTCTTAAATTAATAGCAAAGAATATAACTCAGCTCCCGTCAAATTTTAAATAAGTGGTCTTACCAGCATAATTATTTGGCAGGAGTAATTTATTAGTTGCCAATCAACAACCAATCATTGCTTCTGTCAAATAATTTTTGCAAATTTCTATAAGTACTTCTGCCCCTTAGGAGAAACGTATGGACTACGGTTCTCTTATTTATCTTCCAGATTTTAGTGCTTCCCCCAAGGAGTAGAGTTAGATTGAAATAGTTTTTTAACTTCACTTATTATGGGGTCCACCATGAAAATCCTTATCGGTTTATGTAGACTTCTACTTTTAACTTCAATAATAATAACAACTTTACAAGCACAAATTCCCAATCCGGGATTTGAAAATTGGACTGATAGTGAACCAGATGGCTGGTTTACCACTAATTTTCCGCCTTTAGTTGTTAATGTTACTCAAACAAGTAACAGCCATTCTGGAAATTGGGCTGTAAGGGGTGAGGTGATAGATTTTATGATTCCGATCCCACCGTATCTTAATACCGGCTCACAAACCTCTCCGGGATTTCCAATCAATCAGAAATTTAACAGGATTATCGGATATTATCAGTTATCGCCTGTAGCAGATGATCATCTCCTTGTTTCTGCCGCGATGGGTATAACAACACCGAGTGATACAACAATTATAGGTAGTGGTGCGATAGCCATTGGAGACGCAGTATCTGAATACACGCTTTTTTCATTCGATATTATTTATTTTCTGCCTGGCGAACCCAATTGGGCTAATATTACTATTTCAATTATTGATACTTCATGTGCAACACCCGGTCATGTCGGCAGCACAATGATTGTAGATGACTTAGATATTATTGTTGGCTTTGATGAATCAGAAAAAAAACTGATAGTCGAAGAGTATATACTTGGACAGAACTATCCCAATCCATTTAATCCAACAACAACCATCAGCTTTCAAATTCCAGTACAAAGTTTTGTTACACTTAAAGTATTTGATGTTTTAGGGAACGAGGTTATGACCCTTGTTAATGAAGAGAAGACAGTTGGAAATTATCAGGTAGATTTTGATGTTCCCGGATTACCAAGTGGAGTATATTTCTATCAGTTAAGCGCTGTTGATCACGTATCAAATACCGAACAGGGCTTTGTGGAAACAAAGAAAATGATTCTTTTGCAATAACTATTCTGATTATCTACTGAATAATTGTTATTTTTATACCGAAATAGTCAGAAACCAGTTGAATTCATTTTTATGAATCAGGATTATGCTGAATTGCGGTTATAAAAATAGACTCACACTATTATCTCTCCTTTTATCAGTTATAATTACAAATTCTTTAATTGCCCAGGGTAATAAACATTCTTATCAGTACATCTCACCTTTACCAGGTTCTACATTGAACTTGCCGGAAACTAGTATAATAATCAGAGAAGGAAACAAAATTAATGAGTCATCAATTTATGGTGAAAACAGGATTGATGTTATCGGATCAAAAAGCGGAAGACATAGAGGGGAACTAAAGCTTTCAAGTGATTTACGGACATTAATTTTTATTCCCGTTAATAAATTTGAACTAGGAGAAGAGATTTCTGTTTCTTTCGAAGGCAAAATACTGAATGAAAATGGTAAAGAATTGTTGCCAATTGATTTTAATTTTTCCATTTCCAATCAATTATTAAATAAGGTAATTATTAAATCTTTTAAAAGTGATTTGGATTTGAATAATTTTAAAACAGAAGGGGAATCATATACTGATTATAATGATATCTTTACACAAACCGATACTCTCCCTGCGGATTTTCCAAATGTTACTGTTAGTATTTCTAACGATCCTGCGCCAGGTTACATTTTTCTTGCCCCATATAATTATCCCTTTTATTACAATTCGTATTTATTGATCATTGATAACAACGGTACCCCCATCTTCTATCAAAAATCATCATCCTGGAAAACCGATTTCACACTTCAAACCAAAGGATATTTAAGTTATTGGGATCAACAAGCTGATAAGTTTTTAGTAATGGATTCCGCTTATTATCTAATCGATGGTTTTAGTTGTGGGAATGGTTATTCAACTGATTTTCATGAATTTTTATTACTCGAAAATGATCATTCCATTTTAATGAGTTATGATTTCCAGACTGTTAGAATGGACACAATAGTCCAGGGAGGCGATTCATCTGCTGTAGTTATTGGTCTTGTGATACAAGAGCTTGATTCGGAGAAGAATGTAATTTTTCAGTGGAGGAGTTGGGACCACATCGAGATCACAGATGCAACTGAAGATATTGATCTCACGGCTCACACAATTGATTATATTCATGGAAACGCAATTGATATTGACTGGGATGGAAACTTGTTATTATCATCCCGTCATTTGGATGAGATTACTAAAATAAACAGGCAGACAGGAGAAATAATTTGGAGATGGGGTGGAATTAAATCAAGAAAAAACGAATTCGTGTTTATAAATGATCCAATAACCTTTTCGCATCAGCATGATATCCGTTACACAAATAATGGTACTTATTCGATATATGATAACGGAAACTTGCACTCTCCAAATTTTTCCAGAAGTCTCGAATATGAACTTGATGAAGTTGCAAAGACTGCAACTTTAATCTGGAAATTTAATAATGAACCCAAAACCTATGCGCGTGCAATGGGTAGTTCTGAAAAAATTGCAAATAATAATATGTTGATTGGCTGGGGTTTGCACTATAACGAGAGATCGGTGAGTGAAATTAAGGAGGATGGTACTGTCGCATTAGAATTATTACTCCCGGACACAATTTACAACTATAGGGCATTTAAATTTCCGTGGAAATCGAATCTTTTATTAACTAATCCAGATTCTGTCGCTTTTGATTCAGTTCTGGTAGGGGATTCTGTTGTAACTACTGTTAATCTGCTAAACAATTCCTCACAAGATGATTTAATAACTATAACGGATTTTTTTCATAAAGACAGTTCATTCAAGATACAATACGAACTACCATTTGTTTTACCTGCGCAAGGCTCTGAACAATTTGAAGTTATGTTCAAACCCCCAACTGCCGGATTTTATATAGATACGCTACATATTAGATCGGACACGGATACACGCAGGATTGCACAGATATTAGTACTGAGTGGTACTGCGGATACAGTTTCAGAAAATGAAATAGTCTATAGTTTTAAATTGGAACAAAACTATCCAAATCCCTGTAATGCAACTACGACAATCATTTATGAAATAGCGAAATTAAATTTTATTACACTAAGGATTTATGATGTGTTAGGAAATGAAATTTCTACACTTGTGAATGAAGAAAAACCTTCGGGTACTTACGAAGTTGAATTCGATGCTTCGCTTCTTCCAAGCGGAATATATTTCTACAGAATACAAACAGAAGAATTCTTAAAGACAAAGAAGATGGTTTTACTTAAATAATTAAAATCTGATTAATAAACTAATTCTTGCAACAATTATGGAGGTTGCTTTGAAATATAGATTTGTTAAAATATTTAATTATTTGTTTCTATTGTCAATCTTATTCCTTACCTCTATTCTTGCACAAGATCAACAATTTCCAAAACAAAGGGAGATATCACGTGATAGCTTATTAATTTATTCCAGGATAATAGTGGATTCCTCTGACAGCCGAATCCTTATAACAGTTGATGAGACCGGGAAGCCCCGCGCCAGAACTATGTCACCCTTTCCTCCTGAAGAGGACGGGACTATTTGGCTGGGGACATTCCCAACAAGTCGAAAAGCCGACCAGATTAAAAAAAATCCGAATGTGGTTGTTTTCTATTATGATAGTGACAGTTATAGTTATGTTAACATCTCCGGAACAGCTCGGCTGGTAAATGATCCTGATCTCAAAGCCAAATACTGGAAGGAGGGTTGGAAAAGATTTTATCCCGACAGGGAAAAAGATTACATCCTTATCGAAGTTACCCCAGAAAGGATGGAGATATGCAGTTTTAGGTATAATCTTTTTTGGGATGAGAATGGTATACCACCATCAGTCGATTTTAACAGTAGCGGAAGCGAATAATTTCAATATGAATTTTTAATGATAGAAGATCAAATAATATTCTAATCATTATAAAGGAGAAATGAGATGAAATTTAAAAACTTGATGGTTATAAAAGCATTAGTATGCCTGGCTTTTGGCATTTTGTTACTTGCAATACCAGATAAACTGATTTCAATATTTGGTGCAGCCTTAGGCGATGGAGGAATGTTTACAGCAAGGGAATATGGTGCTTCACTGTTCGGCAATTTGTTTCTTTGCTGGTTTGCAAAAAATGCTGCAGAATCAGATGCAAGAAGAGCAATTATACTTGCATTGTTTGTTTACGACCTTATAGCATTTGTTATGACTGCAATTACAGTTATTTCAGGAATTCTTAATCCATTGGGTTGGTCGATTGCTATCATATACTTGTTCTTTACTCTGGGTTTTGGTTACTTCTTAGTTAAACCACCTGAAGTAAAAGTAGTCTAGAAGTGTATTAATATTCCAGGAGAGTTCTTGGACCGAATTTAATAAAGTTGTTTTATCTAAATAGTAAGGAGTGAGAGATGCAAAGGATATTTCTATTTCTTATTTCTATTCTTCTATTGTTCCTTTATTGTCAGCCAAAAGAGGACCAATCATTAACTGAGGAAAAGGCAATTATTATTCTTAACAGGCTTATGGAAACAATGAGTAATGTTGATACTACCCTTGTTGATGAAATTATCCATCCTGATTGCGTACTGCGCTATCCGCTTTTACCTGAACCTATAAAAGGAATAGATACGTATAAAAAATTTGTAAAAAATACTGCCAATACCTTTTCCGAATTCACAGGTAGGGTTGAGGAAGTGAATGTAAAGGGGAATAGGATTTGGAGCCGGTATTCGATGAGCGGAATAAATACAGGTTCTTTGGGCAAATTTCCTGCAACCGGGAAAAAGTTCCAGGTAACCGGTATGGGTATAACACGGATAGAGGATGGAAAAATTATTGAGGACGAAACCTATTGGAACGTGCTAGGATTTTTTCAACAAATGGGATTTACTCTTGTTCCGCCTGATACAGAAACTGAATCGTGATCGTCGACAAAATACTATTTGAAACCCCAACAGTATATCGGAGAGAGAAATGAAAAAAAATCTATTATTCTTGTTTTGGCTGCTTATTTTCATACCTCTATCTGCCCAGGATAACGAAATGCAAAAAAATAGTTGGAATGAAGCGGAAGAGGAAGTCTGGGCACTCGAGGAGGACTATATATCGTATTTTGAAGAAGCAAATCATGAAGCGATTTTGTCTCTTTATCATTCTCAATTTCTTGGATGGCCCTATTCTGAACTACATCCGGCGGGAAAGAAAAGAGCAGCTGAATTTTTAAGGGAAAATTATCCTGGTTCTATTAAAGTAAATTTCAAAATCAGTCGTAAGGGAATTAAATTAATTAGCGATGTGGTAATTACTCATTATTTAGTTATCTCTTCCTGGTTAGATGAGAATGGGATGGAACAAAAAAGTAAAAGCCGAATCACTCATACCTGGATTAAGGAAAACTCTAAATGGAAGATATTAGGGGGAATGAGCAGCCAACAGCAGTAATAATATTAAGGGACACAATAAATCGTGTCCCTTTATGATTTAATAATCTATTTTATTCTTTATTCCAGCCCGGAACTCTTCCCGGTGTCCAGGGTGATCCGTAACGTTCCATATCTGCTTCAAGGTTTTTCAAATCAACCTCCAACAATCTTTTAATATCTGCAAGCAATGGTTCAAACTCTTCTGAAGCTGCTTTATAGCTGTCTCTTTGTGTTTGTGTCGGGGCCGAAGTAGTTTTCCACAATCCCCACGCAATTTGATTCAGCCTGTCATAAATAGTGGGATAAGTCGGTTCGTTACGTTCAGCGATTGTTTCATCCTTGTAAATATTCTTCAGAATATCTTCTGTTTCTTTTTTTATTCTTAGTGCATCAGACATTAAACTGTTAGGCGCATTAGGTGTTTGCTTGATTGCATATATTAGCACATCTGTTTTTTCTTTAAGATCTCGTGTTGCGTTTAAGACACCTTCAACCGCGCGATTAAATTCCCAAAACTCTTTTTGGAATGCTACCAGATCTGCTCTGTCTTCTGCAGGCAAAGTTGAATTATTCAGTACCTTTGCTTCAAATGTTTGTGGCCCGGCTACCATTGTCAACTCACCATTAATGCTTGTATACATTTCCACCGAATATTTACCCGGCATTACAGGTGTACCGCTTTCGTTTTTATCCGTAACCTTTTTAACAGGATTTGTGTTGGCAAATCTTAAATCCCATGTAATTCTGTTTATTCCGGATTTAATTCCCTCTTTCAACTTTCTAACAACTTTTCCCTGCTCGTCTTTCACAACAAAAAGCAAAAATGATTTTTCCTCTCTGTCCTCTTCACGCAGTTCCTCCCATGTTGGATAGTAAACCGGTTTATTTCCTTCAGAGAGTTCCTTCTCTTTTTCTCTACGTTGTTCCTTTTTGGTTTTTGGTGATTCCTTGACATAGTAAGTAAATGTTGCACCAAACTCAGGATTATCTGCTTTGAAAAATGAAGAACCAAGTGAACTAAAAGTTCCAGTTCTTTTAACAAACATTAATGCATCCTTTACCTGAAATAAAAAATACCCATTTTCTTCAAGAGTTTTTTCATCAATTTCTCTCAAAGGATTATAGTTATCCAGCACAAAAAAACCTCTTCCAAAGGAAGCGAGCACCAAGTCATTTTCTCTTCTTTGAATATCGATATCACGCACTGCAATTGTCGGCAATCCGCCTTTGAGCTGTATCCATTTTTGTCCCCCGTTAATTGTAAAGAAAACACCGTACTCTGTCCCTGTGAAAAGCAGTTCTGGTTTTTTATGATCCTGAATTATGGAGTACACAACATGCGGCTCTTCAAGATCTCCGCTAATTGAGGACCAGCTTTTTCCTTTGTCTTTGCTTATTAATACATACGGTTTATAGTCTGATTTTTTATGATTATCGAATGTTGCATAAACCGTATTCTCGTCATGAGGTGAAGCATACAAACAGCTGACATAAGTCATCTCCGGAATACCCGGGAATGTTTCAATCATTCTCCAATTTACACCGCCGTCTTCAGTAACCTGTATTAGACCATCATCAGTTCCAATATAAATTAATCCCTCAACAATGGGAGACTCACTTAATGAAACAATGTTTCCGTAGAAAGAAGTTGAAGCATTTTTAGCAACTGCATCAACACTCCAGACTTTACCCATAATTTCAAGTTTGTTTCTGTCTAATTGTCTTGTAAGATCGGGACTAATTGCTTCCCAGCTGTTACCCCTATCCTCACTTTTAAAGAGTTTGTTTGCAGCAAAATATAATCTTGTATTTTTGTGCGGGGAAATAATTAACGGCGTATCCCAATTCCATCTGTAAGGTTCTTCACCTTTTCTTTCCTGGGGTTTTATGGAAATAACTTCACCGCTTTTTTTATCATATCTTGCTAAGCCGCCGTACTGTGATTGTGTGTATACAATATTCGGATCTAAAGGATCAACCGCTGCTTCGTAGCCATCACCGCCTATAGTTTTTACCCAATCGGAATTCATAATTCCTTCATTGTTTATTGTTTGCGAAGGAACCCCCATGCTGTTGTTATCCTGTGTGCCTCCGTAAATCCAGTAAAAAGGTTCAGTATTATCAACGCTGACTCTGTAAAACTGTGTTATCGGTAAGTTGTCTTTAAATAGATAAGTTTTTCCGCCGTCGAAAGTCTCATAGATGCCCCCATCGCCACCAATTAAATAATGGTCCGTGTTATCAGGGTTTATCCAAAATGCGTGATCATCAACGTGCCTGCCATCCGTACTTAAATTTGTAAAAGTTTTTCCGCCATCTTTGGATACTTTTGAAAACGTATCAAGAGAATATATTATATTTACATCTTTAGGGTCACAGAAGATTTCGCTGTAGTACTGAGCGCTGCTTGTAACATAATCGTTTGTCTTTTCCCATGACGCACCTCTGTTTGTAGTTCGATAAAAGCCACCCGCGTTACCTTCTGCTTCTATTATGGCAAAAACATAATCGGGATTAGCAGGCGAGATTGCTAATCCAATTCTTCCAACATCACCGGATGGTAAGCCGGGTGAAAGTTTACTCCAAGAAGTGCCTGCATCTGTCGATTTATAAATTTCTCCTTCGGGCCCGCCGTTAATCAGAGTCCATACATGTCTTCTTCTTTGGTATGCTGCAGCGTAAAGAATATCGGGATCTCTAGGATCCATTAGGACGTCAGTTACACCGGTATTTTCACTTATATAAAGAACTGAATCCCATGTTGCACCATAGTCTGTAGATTTATATAATCCTCGATCACCACCTGGACCCCAAAGTGGACCCTGTGCAGCAACGTAAATAATTTTTGAATCTCTCGGATCGATTAAAATTTTTCCAATGTGTTCCGATTTTTTTAAGCCAATATTTTTAAAGCTTTTACCACCATCTTCAGATCTGTAAATTCCATCTCCCCAGGAAACGGAACGCTGGCTATTGTTTTCACCCGTTCCGATATAGATCACATGTGGATTGTTGGGATCTAATGTTACGCAGCCAATCGAGAAAGAACCGTAAGTGTCGAAAATAGGATCCCATGTAGTACCGGAGTTTGTAGTTTTCCAGACATTGCCGCACGCCACCGCAACGTAGAATTCGTGTATGTTATCTGGATTAACGGCAAAATCAGTCACTCTTCCTGAAGTCACTGCAGGACCGAGCAATCTGAATTTTATACCGCTGAAGGTTCCCGATTTATATGGATCTTTTTCTTCTTTATCATCATCGTTGATTTGTGAAAGGAGGAAATTGGATGAAAAAATCAGTAAAGAGAGAATAAGAAGTAATCTTTTAATCATTTTATCACCTGAAAAGTATTTGTGGAATTATAGAATTGATTTTAGTGGTAATCTGAAAAAGCATATTAAAAATTAGAAAAAGATAAGTAGTTATTCAATTTTAATTTGATGAGTGGAAATTACTATCTTTAAGTAAAACTATTATAATGAAAGGATAAAAAATGCAAATCAAAGAATCAACATTTTTAATTACCGGCGGAAGTGCAGGAATTGGCAAAGGGACTGCAAAATTATTAATTGAAAAAGGAGGAAAAGTTGCAATTACAGGAAGGAATAAATCGCGTCTAGAAAATGCTGCTAAGGAAATAGGTGCTTTTCCAATTAATGCGGATGCGGCAAGGGAAAAGGATATCGAAAGGACATTTGCAGAATTTAGTAAAGAATTTAATAAACTTGACTGTTTAATAAATAATGCTGGTATAGGCGGTAAGTGGAGCGAAGTCTTCGATCTTGATTTGGAAGATTTCAAGAATGTTTATTCCGTAAATGTATTCGGCGCTGCAATGATGGCTAAGTATGCAGCAAATATCTTCAAGAAACAAAATTTCGGAAATATAATTAACATCTCTTCAACTGCAGGAATAAAAGGATATGCAAACGGAACTGTTTATGCATCTTCTAAATTTGCTTTAAGGGGAATGACTCAATGCTGGCAGGCAGAACTTCGAAAATATAACGTTAGAGTTATATTAATAAATCCTAGTGAAGTAGTTACGGCTTTCGGCAGTGATGAAGGAAAGCAAAAACAGGAAGTACCAAACAAGCTTCGTGCAAACGAAATTGCACATACGATTGTATCAACCCTGGAAATGGATAACAGAGGATTTATCCCTGAAACAACCGTTTGGGCTACAAATCCGTTTTAAAGGTTATTATAGAGCGCTATGTTTTGAACTAACTGCTGCCGATAATCTGACCCATGTTAAATCTCAGACCTGCCATAATACCGAATGCTGTAAAGGAAGTTCCAAATTCGTAAAGGGTGTAATTTAAACCCAAAGTTATTGAAATAAGTCTAGATGCCTGATAGAATCCGGCCAGGGTTCCTCTGATAAAAACATCTGAACCGCTTTCTTCAAAATCACCCTCAGTCCAATTCCAGAAGTAGGGACCTATTTCAAAAATGAAAAATGGAACTATCATACCGGGTTGATAAGGCTTTACATCTGAAATATCTTCTCTGTAACCAGTTACACTCTGCCACGTTGGTGCAGATGGACCAAAATGCAAGCTTAGGCATACATTTGTTTTACCTGAACTGATATCTGTAGATTCCTCATAGACTTGTGCGGATTTGAACAGCTCATAATTGACATTACCGTTCCAGGCGTTTCTTCCAATCGAAAAACCAACTGCCATAAATCTGAATAATTGATAACGTGCATCGATACCAATGTAATATCCGGTGGATAAATTTGCGTATTCAACATCATCGCCGGACGGAAATAACGGACCGCCTAAAATGCCAAGTTCTACGCGGCTCCAAAAATCATCCTGCGGTTTTACTTCGAAAGTAAGAATAGCAGAAAAAATTAAAATAAGAATTGTAAATTTCATCATTGCATGCCTCCTGTAATAATTGGTATTATTCTGAAGTTTCTTTTGCTAAAATAATAATTATTAATCAAATGTAAATAGTTGCACTAATAAAACATTTCACATTTGTAAATAATTTTTTACGGGAGAGAGGGGGAAGGCTTTGCTTTTCTGCGCGATTCTTTCTCTTCAATTTTATTATCATCAATTAATTCCTGTTGCAGTTCATTGGAATCAATTTCATCAATAAACCAAAATCTTGTGTTGTTAAATTCAGGCGGAAGTTCTCCGATACTCCACCTTGGATAAGTAGTTTCTAAAAAATAATATTTTTTACCATTCTTGGTTAAAAATTCACCTCTTCCACTGAACTGAACTCCAAGCATAGCATGCTTGTAGTTGTAGCTCCAAAGCATTGCGCAATCGACTCCCATCTTTTCAAGAATTACATAAAGTAAAATTGCTTTTGAATCACAGTCGCCGTAACGGTATGCAAGTGTTCCAAGCGGAGGAAACAGATCGAGCACACCACCCGGACGTTCATAAGGAATATTCTGAACAAATGTTATTACGAAATAAACTTTATCCTTTACTCCGAAATTCTCTTTTATAAAAATTTTATTAAATCCCTCCAGCACAGATTTCATTTGCGGAACCGAATGATTAAAAACCCTTCTGTAGACTTCAGCCCAGACAACACGTGCTTCAGTAAGGGGATCGGAATAGCGGTTTTGCAAACCGAGATCCCTGTAACTCATTTTGGCTAGTTTATCTATATAGTCCATCGCCGATTTAACTTCTCTTTCGAGCAAACGGAAGTTCAAATCAAATTTTCTTCTGCGGAGGCTGTTATCTACAAATCTCCATGAAAAAGAGGCATTAATAACATTTTCATTTGTTAATGAATCAACTTCAATGTTGTATTCTCTTTTTTCAGTTTCAGTAAAATCAATTTCGGGCAGTTCGATTGAAATTATAATCAGAATGACTATCACAAAAAAAATAAGAAAAAGAGCAGCGCATCCGAAGAAAGCCTTTTTATAACATCCCGATTTTTTTTGACTGCGGTATTGGGGCATAATTTATTTATCAGCCAATATCAATTAAAGAAACGGTAGGGAAGGGAATTAAAGAGTCCAGAACAGTAACAATTCCCGGCTGAAGCAGAAGTGCAATTGAAACAATAATTATACCCAGTAGAATTCCAACTGCAGTATTGTTTGCTTTGATTTCTTTAAGCTCATCCAAATCCTTTGTAAGCCAAATAAAGATCTGCAGTGCAAAATAAATTGCAGTAAATGCAATAATGCCGCCCAGGATTATATGTCCTAACATTATTAAAGCTGATTCTAAATAGGTGGGAAAGCCGGCATCAGGATTGCGCAATGTGTTGCCGAAAATTGTAATTGCAGAATCAATTGACTGCTTGACAACAAGTATTAATGCCAATACGATTGAACCGTTAAGGATTGCTACCGAGACGTTGTTCTGCTTTAGCTCTTCTGTTTCGTTTATTCCGTTTATAAGTTTCCGAAAGATCTTTGAAGCAAAATAAATCAAAAAGATCCCCACTACTAAAGACAGAGCTAATTGAACAATGCCCGTAATTAATAGAATTAAATTCATTATGCCCTCTAAAAAATATTCCAATAAATTGTCATCATAAAATAATATAAATTGATTTTATATGTAATTTTTAAGAGTATAAATCTGGAATATTTATTTATATTTAAATGATGAAGAAATTGTCTACAATAAGTAAAAATATTGCTATAATATATTCACCTTTGATTAGCATCATTTTTTTTCTTTTCTCCTGTGGGGGGAGTGAAGATATTAGCTATCAGCGTGGAATGGAAAGTATGGAAGAAGGAAGATATCTTACAGCAATAAATTATTTTGATGAAGCAGTAATCCAGAGTCCGGCTAATCCCGAGCTTTACTTTCAGCGGGGAAATGCAAAGCTGATGCTGGAGGACTACAGTGGTGCAATTGATGATTACTCAAGGGCAATTGTTTTGGACAGTTCCGGAACAAAGTATTTCATTAATCGGGGACTTGCAAAGATTTCCGCTGCAAATTACAACGATGCAATTTTAGATTATGACAAAGCAGTTAAGCTGGACTCAACAGATGCACAAATTTATTTTAACCGTGCTTACGCTTATGAATTGTTGAATGAATACGATACTGCTCTTAATGACTACTCACAAGCAATAATGTTGGATTCCACAATTTCCATATATTATGTGAACAGGGGAAACCTTCACAGCTTTCTCGGAAATTCGGATAATGCCATTTTAGATTTTTCAAAGGCTATTGAACTTAATACGGATGACAAAATTGCGTATCAAAGCAGAGGTGATGAATATACAATAGTCGGAAAATATAAAGATGCCATTCAGGATTATTCCAGGGCAATTGAATTTGAACTTGAAGATATGAACGTTTATTACTCACGGGCAGAAGCCAAACTCGGAATGGAGGAATATTTGGGTGCCGCAGTTGATTACACAATTATCATCTCAATCGATTCTTCTGACGCCACTGCATTTTATAACCGCGGAATTTGTTATGCTAATCTGGAATTAAAAAACAGTGCCTGTGCGGATTTTGTTAAGGCAGGCCAACTGGGCTTGTTTGAAGCATATGAAATAATAAGTGAATACTGTGAAGCGGATAATGAAAATGGAAAAAAGAAAAAATGATTCTGGAAATAATCTTAATTTCAATCGGATTGGTTATTGCGATCGTTGGTTTGATTGGCTGCATTGTTCCCGGAATTCCGGGTCCCCCGCTGAATCTTATATCATTAATTATTTTAGAAATTGCCACGGGCGGAACGTACTCTTTAAACTTTTATATTATTTGGGGATTAATAACCATTGCAACTATTGTTTTAGATTATGTTTTTCCGATATTAAGTGCTAAAAAGTTTAAAGCAAGCAATTACGGAATCTGGGGTTCTGTAATTGGAATGATTGTAGGTATCATTTTCTTCCCTCCTTTTGGAATGATACTTGGTTTGCTTGCCGGAGCGATTTTAGGTGAACTTGTTGCAGGTAAAAAAGGCGCAGAAGCGATGAAAGTGGGAGTGGTAACTTTTTTCAGTAGCCTGCTTATGATCGTATTTAAATTTGCTGTTTCCGGGATGATGACCTACTATTTTGTAAAAGCTGCGGCTGATTATTTGCTGTAAGATAGAAACCACAAATGGTGGAGTCACTATTATTGATAATAAAGATTGTATTGCATGTCAGACTAATCATTTTTCGGTTAATTCAGAACTACCCCAATCCTTTCAATCCAACTGCAAAAATAAAATACTCAATTCCTGTAGGGACACGGCGAGCCGTATCCTTACAAATTTATGATGTTTTAGGAAATGAAATAGCTACTCTTATAAATGAAGATAAACCTGCGGGCAATTATGAAGTGGAATGGAATGCCAGCAGCTTGCCAAGAGGGATCTATTTTTACAGGCTGCAAGCCGGAGAATTTGTAAAAACCAAAAAAATGCTTCTCCTTAAATAAACCAATCGAAAAGAAAATTCTTTAAACTAAAAATGCCGTCCCAATTTCCTGAGACGGCATTTTTTATAAGTTAAAAAAATAATTATTTAAGAATTACTCCTATTTTTTCCTTTTTTGCCAGAAGCTCTTCCTGCGTTTCTTCCCGTTCGGGATCTTTAATGACTGCTTCACTTGGACAAACAGAAACACATTGTGCTTCATCGTAATATCCAACGCACTCTGTACATTTATCATAAGCAATGTAAGTATGGGCATCATTTATAGCCGGATGCTCTTCACCGTGTAATTCCCACGGTTCCCCCCCGGGATAGATTGCATTGTTGGGGCATTCAATTTCACAAGCATTGCAGTCAATGCAATCGTCTGTTATAAGGTAAGCCATTTTTTATTCCTATATTATTAATGATCAGCAATAAGTCATCAAATAAGGACAAAAATCATACCCATATTTATCCATATATATAGTCTAATAAACCTGCAAAGCAGTTAAATTCCGCAAATAATTTTATACTTCATCCTGTTCTATGCTTATATGGTTCTCAGAAATGAAAATCTTACTTCTATAAATCTATAAAGTGGTTGCCTAAACTGAATTTTATTCGGCAGGTTCAAAGAATCAGCTGATCATTTTAAAAATCCTGCGGCAGCGGGATGTTTCTATCCCTGTGCTCTATTATGCTCATAATATTTCTGAAGCGCGGAACAAACGGAAGGTATAGTCCCACGACTTTTACTTTGTATGTAAATCCATTTCGAAACAAAACATAAAGTTCGTCGGCATTTTCTTTATTGTGGTAGTAGTTATTTTCGTTAAGGAAGACCTCATTTTCCGTAAAAATAAAATATCTTCCACTCTCACCCATCCATCTTTCTTTATTTATTACGGTTACAATTTCTTCGGTTTCAGTAAGGAATGGTTCAAAAAAAAGGAATCCAAAAAGCAGAATACACAGGATAATTATTACCCCAAAAAAGATTGAGAATCTTAGCATATAACTGCTAATCATGATGTTTCCTCCCTTCTCGAGTCATTGTGATTGTTAAACGCATCCCTGCAACATTTCACACCCAAAAATAATAAACATCCGCCAATATTGTACTTATTTTTATTCCATTTAGCAATAATCGAAAATCGAAAATAATGGGTTATATTTATTTTTAAATATTCAGTTTTTAAGTAAATATTGCATGTAAATGAAACGTCGATTCTTTTATTATCTGATTTCAACACTAATTGCAACCTTCTTACCTGGATGCGGTAAAAAGGATGATCCACAGACTAAAATTAATATTAGCTATCTAAAAGCTTATGATATACCAGTAGCTGAGCCATCCGGTTTGGATTTGACATTTTCCGAAAAGGGATTCTGGACTGTAAGCGATGAAAACAGTACAGTTTACAAACTTGATAATTGGGGGAAGATTGAAAAAAGTTTTAAAGTGAAGGGTGTTGATTTGGAAGGAGTTTCTTGTGTTGATGAAAAAACACTTGCCGTGGTACTCGAAAGGGGGAGAGAAATTGTAATTTTAGATACTTCCGGAAATGAATCGAAGAGAATAAGTGTCAGTCTAACTGGTGAGCTGAATAACGGTCTTGAAGGAATAACTTATGATCCCGTTAATAAAAAGTTTTTTGTACTGAATGAAAAAAATCCCTGCCTGCTTTTAACCTTTGATGAAAATCTAAACGAGTTGAGCAGAGATACGCTTACTTTTATAAAAGATGCTTCGGGGATTCATTTTGATGCAAAAAATAAATCTCTTTGGATACTCAGCGATGAAAGCCGCTGTGTAACAAAATGTGATTTAAATGGTAGTCCATTGCAAAAATATTATATCTCAATAGCTCAACCTGAGGGATTAACAATAGATGCAGAAGGTAAAAAAATGTACATAGTTTCGGATATTAATAGTTCTCTTTATGTATTCAGTTTAGAATAAGAAACTAATTGCCTTCAGTTTTCCCCCTTAGCATTTTCCAAATGGTGATAAGAATTATTTGAATGTCCAGAGTAAACGACCAGTTTTCAATATACCAGATATCGTATTGAATTCTTTTCCGGGTTCGCTTTCGGTTTTCCTCTTCATCTGCGATATCGCCTCTCAGACCATGTATTTGCGCCCATCCTGTAATACCGGGTTTAACATTATGACGCAATCGAATTTCATCCACCACCTTACCATAAATATCGTCATAAGGAACGGCGTGGGGACGCGGACCGACAACAGACATTTCTCCTTTCAAAACATTTAAGAACTGTGGTAGCTCATCTATATTCGATTTTCTTAAAAACCTGCCAAGTCTAGTAATTCGCGGATCGTTTAAAACAACAGGTTTAAATTTTTCAGCCAGTTCATTTTCCGGCAACATAGTTCTGAACTTGTAACAATTAAACTTTTGATTTTTTGTCCCTATTCTTTTTTGAATGAAGAGAACAGATCCTTCCGAAAAAAAACGTGATAAAATGAAAATTAATGGAATTATCCAGCTAAGAAGGAAAACACCTACAAGCAGCGAAAAAATAAAATCAAAGGACCTCTTTACAAATCGCCACTGGACTTCTTCCAGCGGTTCGCGTCTGGCAGTAATTATTGGGAAATCACCAAATGATGTTATCTGAAATCTCTTTGAAATAAAATTTAGATAATCAGGAATTATGTGAACTTTAACAGCATTCTTATCGCAGACCTTAATTATGCCCTCAATTAATTTCCTAGATGCATCAGAAAATGCTATCACAACTTCATCGGGATTCAATGAATTTATTGAACTTTCAATTTGTTCCTTTAGTAAATCCGACGGGATTTCCTTTTGAAAATTAAGTGTTTGTTTTAAATCATAACCAAAATCCGGATTGGTGAGAATCATCTGCTCAAAGTTTTTAGCTATTTCACCATCTCCAACAATTAAAAGATCCCGGATATTTTTCCCTTTTCTTCTTAAGTATTTTAAGACTTTTCGAAAGAGTATAACTCTGAAGCTAGCAAGAACTATAAGCAGCAGTGAATAATAAATAATAAAATATCGAGTAAATAAGTCTTCTTTTGCTAGAAAGATGAAGAACACGGTAACTAATATTTGCAGAACAGTATTTTTTAAAATATTTACAAATTGAAGAGGAAAATTTCTGGAATGAAAATCATCATAAAAATTGAAATAATTCGAGGTAATAATCCAAAGGAGGTTTAATCCGATAAGCAGGAAAAACATGTAGTTTCTGTCAAGCAGAATTTCCAAAGATTGTGCAAAAATAGCAGATAGCAGGAATGCACAGTTCAGCAAAAGCAAATCGCCAAGAAGTTTAAAAATAAATATTGATTTTTTATTAACAATCATTAAATAAATTTACAGTTTTATTTGTTGAAAAATATTTCAGATTTTTCCCGCACGAATTTTTCGAAATTCTCTTCAAAAATTTTCCTGCTGAATTTTAAAGAATACTCCCTGATATTATGTGGATTAAACACCTCTTGTATTTTTTCAAATTCGTTGACAGCCTTTACGATAGATGCATGATTTTGCTCATTAAAAAGTATTCCTGTTTTTCCATTTAAAACAGATTCTGCCGTGCCACCTTTGTTTAAAGCTATTACCGGTGTTCCGCTGGCCATGGCCTCTACCACAATAATTCCAAAATCCTCCTCTCCTGCAAATACAAATGCCATAGCTGCCTGCATATATACACCAAGTTTTTCTTCAGATTGATGGCCAACAAACTCAATGTTTTGATTAGCAATTTTCTTAAGTCCTTCCCTTTCCGGTCCGCTACCTATTACAATTAATTTCTTTTCGGGCATTTGGTTGAAAGCATTTATAACAAGGTCAATTCTTTTATATGGTACTAATCGGGAAGCCGTTAAATAGTATTTTTCTTTTTTATTATTGAGTCCAAACCGATCAACATCGACAGGAGGATAGATTACATCTGCTGAGCGATTGTATATCCTGTTTATTTTTTCTGCTATGTAATGTGAGTTTGCAATAAAATGAGTAACATTTGAAGCAGAAATTAAATCCCATTTTCTCAGATAGTTGATAAATAGTTTTGCAATTGAACCTTTGATCCCCTTTAAATACTCGTCGGCACTATCCCAGGCGTATCTCATCGGCGAGTGGCAGTAGCAGATGTGCAATTGATTTTTATTAGTTTTAACTCCCTTGGCAACTGAATGAGAGCTGGATAAAATTAGGTCATAACCGGATAGATCAAGTTTTTCTACTGCAGAGGGAAACAGAGGCAAATAATTTCGGTGTTTCTTTTTTGCAAACGGAAGGTTTTGAATAAATGATGTTTTTGTTTTTTTCCCTTTCAAAATAATTCTGCGCTGTTCATCATTTAAAAAATCAACGAGCGCAAAAACATCAGCATCTGGAAATATATTTGTAAAGGATTCAACTACACGTTCTGATCCAGCATAGTTTACAAACCACTCATGCACTATCGCGGTTTTATACTTGTTTAGCTGCTTACTTTCCAATTTTTTGCGTTTTAATTTTCGGTTTTATTTTTAGAAGCTAATCTATTGTAAATATCTTTCATTTTTTGAATCATGCCGGTAAGCTCAAATTTTTCGTTAAAAATATTTATTGAATTTCGACTATACTTTTGCTGCAATTCTTTAGAGTTTAAAATCGCTACGATTTTTTGTGCAGCACCTTCAGGCTGACTCAATTCAAACAAAAAACCGTTGCGGTCATTTTCAACTATCTCGTTATTTCCTGTAACGTTACTTGCAACGATCGGTAATCCGGCAGCAGCAGATTCAATCAAGGAGTACGGCATTCCTTCCCATAATGAGGTTGATAAATATAAGTCCGATGCAAACAGGTGCTGCGTCACATTATTTTTACTTCCAAGTAGTAAAACATTTTCCAGTTTTTCCCTTTTTAATAATTCTTCAATTTGCGTTTTCTGCTCGCCATCACCTATTACAGTAAAAAGTATGTTTTTGTGCTCAGTTAATTGCTTTGCTATGGTTAGAATGAGCGGAACATTTTTAGGGGTGTTGAAACTTACAACAGAAATAACTATGAATTTATCCTGAGGCAGCATTAAGTTATTCCGTAATTCAATCTTATCTTGCTCAGATCTTTTAATTGGTTTTATTGCATTGTAAACAACAACTGATTTTGGTTCATTAAAGATGCGGTACGTAAGGCAAACATTATTTTCTCCGCGGGAAACATTAATGAACAGATCAGTAAAACCGCTAAAAAACCTTTCCACTAAAACGTAAAACTTTTGTCCGATTGATTTGTACTGCTGAATGTGAAAGCCGTGGAAAGTATAGACTGAAATAAATTTCGAATAAAACATTTTTGCCAATCTTGAATAAATCCCAGCACCTCTTCCGTGGGCGTGAACTATTTCAATTTTATTCTTTTTTATAAAGGAAATCAGTTTAAAGAGAGTTGTAATTTTAAAAGAACGAAAGGGCAAATCGAAAAATTTATCATCACCTAACAAGTCTTTCCATTTATATCCGTAAGGTTCATTTGTTGGTGCGGCAATAAAAATATCGTATTTATCAGCTAAATTGTTAATTAGCAAATCAACATGAAATGGTCCGCCGCCAATATCTGACCGGACAGTTATATAAAGGATTCTTTTTTTTTCAGATTCCAACTAGAACCAGGAAAATTTTAGTTATGTTTATATTAGCTTTCAAAAACCGGGAACTATTTAAAAATTAGAATGACTTATTCATCACGTAAAATAAAGATACTTATACTTGGAGAGGAATACCATGCCAAAGCTTTTAATGAACAACTCAAAAATTATAAAAAAGGAATTTTTAAACCTAAATATATTAGTGATCTCAATGAGTTGCCTCGACATAATGATATTGATTTGTTTCACTTAATATCCACGCCTTTACCTGTTATTAAAAAATTAAGCAAATTCAATAGACCAATATTCTTTCATTGGATTGGAACGGATGTTTATCGGTTGATCAATGATTCCTTTCTTAAACGACAGCTTAAGAAATATTTTATTTTATCACCGCTGGTAAAAAATCTGGTAGTTTGGGACAATCTTAAAAGTGAGTTAAGTCAGTTTAATGTAAAATCAACTGTGCTGCCTTTAGTTAAATTGGGTAGTAAGAAAAATATTCCACCATTACCGGAGAAATTTTCAATATTAACCTATGTTCCATTTAAAAGGTGGGAATATTATAATGGAGATATGATATTGAAGCTCGCAGAAAAATTTCCGGATATCGATTTTCATTTGCTTGCTG
>Ga0209536_100002128_pt1 | contig 32247 bp, 21 predicted proteins | sample DeeMarSeWOR28_12_FD_187461 | JGI IMG/M metagenome (GOLD analysis project Ga0209536, IMG submission 187461) | Marine sediment microbial communities from White Oak River estuary, North Carolina - WOR-2-8_12 (SPAdes) (version 2) | ecosystem: Environmental > Aquatic > Marine > Intertidal zone >... | reverse complement strand
ATGCCGGACCCGGGCAATCATTTCATCAACCTTGAATCCCGGCAGCTGACCGCCTTCTCCGGGTTTTGCACCTTGTGCCATTTTTATCTGTAATTCCTCTGAATTGACCAGATAAAGACTGTTGACACCAAACCGGGCCGAAGCGATCTGTTTGATCTTGCTCCTGAGGCTGTCTCCGTTCGACAGAGGCCTGTACCTCTCCGGATCCTCACCCCCCTCTCCGGAATTGCTCCCTGCCCCCAGCCGGTTCATGGCGATAGCAAGCGTTTCATGGGCTTCTTTGCTGATTGAGCCAAAAGACATGGCCGAAGTGACAAAACGCCTGATGATCTCATTTTCAGACTCAACCTGATCCAGCGGTACCGGAACGCGTGGTTTGAATCGAAACAATCCTCTGAGCGTACCGAGTCGTTTGCTCGCAGAATTGATCATGTCACTGTATTTTTTGTAGGCTTCGTAATCACCGTTCCGGACACTCTCCTGCAAATGGATGATCGCTTCAGGTGAAAGCAGATGATCTTCTCCCTGATGCCGGTAATGATATACACCTCCGGCCGGAAAGGTATCAGCGGCCCGCTCGGATTTACTGAAGGCCGATCTGTGGCGGAACAGGATTTCCTGTTCAATGATATCCAGGCCAATGCCGCTGATCCGGTTATGTGTCCCGGGAAAATAGCGATCGGTCAGATGGCGGTTCAAACCCAGCACTTCAAAGGTCTGGGCATGCCGGTAGCTGCGCAGGGTCGATATACCCATTTTAGACATGATCTTGAGCAATCCCTTATTGACCGCGGTGATATAGTTCAGCGTTAAATCGGTGGCCGTTTTTTGAGCAGGAATATAGCCTTGATCCCGCATGTTCCGGATGATCTCAAAAACCAGATAAGGATTTATTCCGCTGGCACCGAACGAAAGCAATGTGGCGAAATGGTGAACTTCCCGTGCCTCTCCTGTTTCCAGTATCAGTGCTGTCAGATGTCGTTTGGCCCGCCGTACGAGATGATGATGGACCGCGGACGTGGCCAGAAGGGCAGGTATTGGTGCACGTCCAGGATCTGTCTCCCGGTCACTCATGATAATGATTGCGTATCCGGCATCAACCTGTGTCTCAACTTCCAGACAGAGACGAACGATCCCTTTCTCCAGGGAATCGGTCTGCGCATCAAAAAGCATCGGTACTTTAACGACACGCAGGAATTCAAGATCAGTCTGTTTGAGTCGCTCGATATCGTCATCGGTGAGGATCGGCTGTGACAGTTTGAGCTGCCGGCAGTGCGCGGGGGATTCTTCGAGAATATTGTGTTGCCGGCCTACCCAGCTGGAGAGTGACATCACCAGATTTTCACGATATGGATCAATCGGCGGATTGGTTACCTGGGCGAATCGCTGCCGGAAATAGTTGTAAAGCAGTTGCGGTTGATCGGAGAGCGCCGCAAGTCTGGAATCATTTCCCATCGATCCGACAGGCTCCTGAGCGTTTAGTACCATCGGAAGGATGATCATGTTAAGATCTTCCTGTGAGTAACCAAATGCTGTTTTCAGGGCCGGCAGTAATTTATTATCGGATTTAACCTGACGGGGTACCTGAAGAAGACCTTTCAGTTCAATCTTATTGTCCTGCAGCCACCGTCGATAAGGCTTCCAGCGGGAGACATAAGCCTTGATCTCGTTGTCTTTTACAACCCTCTTGCGACCCGTATCGACGACGAACATCTTACCGGGAGCCAGACGCCCTTTTTCCTTGACATCGCTTGGATCAATCGGAAGCACACCGGCTTCTGAAGCCAGGATCACTTTTCCCTGCCGGGTGATGACATACCGGCCCGGGCGGAGGCCATTCCGGTCCAGATAAGCACCGATCCTCGTCCCATCCGAAAAAAGAAGTGCTGCCGGCCCGTCCCAGGGATCCATGATGGTCATATGGTATTCGTAAAAAGCGCGTTTATCAAGGCTGATATGGTATTTTAGGCCGAAGGCTTCCGGAACCATCATCATCATTGTATGTTCCATGCTCCTGCCGCCAAGCGTCAATAATTCGAATACATTGTCAAAACACGCCGAATCGCTGGCAGTAGGATCGAGGAGCGGGAATAATTTTTGGATATCGCTGCCAAAGAGTGGCGAGGAAAGAGTGGTGTCCCGGTCCTGCAATTTGTTGATATTGCCCTGAATGGTATTGATCTCACCGTTGTGACCGATAAAACGGAATGGTTGTGCGAGGGACCATGAAGGAAAAGTATTCGTGCTGTATCGCTGATGCACCATGGCCAGAGCGCTGGAAAAAGAATCTTCCTGCAGATCAGGATAAAAGGCGGAGAACTGACCTGAAACAAACATCCCCTTATAAACAATAGTTCGGGAGGAAAGGGATGCTACATAAAAATCGTTACGGTTCCAACCGGTTTCACGGGCCCGGTTCTCGAGGCACTTTCTTAAAACATACAGTTTACGCTCGAGTACTTCACCGTGGAGACCTTCAAAGTCGATGAATAATTGCCACATATCAGGCAGGGTACTTACAGCAGATTCACCCAGAACAGACGGATCATGGGGTACGGCACGCCAACCCAGCATCCGGGCGTTTTCCGATTGTATAACCTGCTCAATCATTTCGCGAGCCTGACCGGCTGCTGCAGGGGGTAGAAAAAGAAAACCGACACCATAAGTGCCCGGCTCAGGAAGGGTGAAATCAATGGTCTGCCGGAAAAAGGCATGCGGGATCTGTAACAGCATTCCCGCACCGTCACCGGTCTTGAGATCACCGCCAATGGCACCCCGGTGTTCGAGATTGCATAATATCGTAAGCCCATCCTCGATAATAGTGTGGGATTTATGGCCGTTGATGTTGGCAACAAATCCAATGCCGCAGGCATCATGCTCCAGCGCAGGGTGGTATAATCCCTTTTCCTGGTATGGTTTTCTCGGATCGGTCATTTAAGAAGGTCCGATATTCTGTCCAGCTCCTCAAATTTGAAACCGCTGATCTGGGAGTTCTTTATTTCCACCAGGCGGCTGTTGCAGAGATTCCCGGTACTCCCCTGATGGGTATACCGGACATGCTCCGGCGGTCTGAATGTACCGTTCCGGATATCCTCCGAGACCCTAAGATATGCATCCCGAAACGGCATCCCCTTCTGGACCAGCTGATTTACCGCTTCAACGGAGCCCAAAATTTCATAGCGGGGGTCTTCTTTCAGATCTTTATTAACCTGGATAGCGGCAATCATTGTTCGGGATCGTTTCAGACAACTACCCAGATCAAAGAGACCGGGAATCAGGTGTTCTTTAATGATCTGGAAGTCACGGTGATAACCGTGTGTCAGATTGCTGCAGATCAGCATGATCTCATTGGGCAGACTCTTGATCCGGTTACAGCGGGCGCGTATGATCTCAAAGACGTCGGGATTCCGTTTATGGGGCATGATGCTTGAGCCGGTCGTCAGCCGTTCCGGAAAGCGGATGAAACCAAAGTTTTCAGACATGAACAGGATACAATCTGCAGCCAGTTTACCTATCGTTTCGGCAAACGAGGTCATGGCCTGGCTCAGCACACGTTCTGTACGCCCCCGGCCCATCTGTGCATAAATGGCATTATAATTAAGATCCTCAAAAGCCAGCAATTGCGTGGTCAATTGGCGATCTATCGGCAGAGATGTCCCATAACCTGCCGCGGAGCCGAGTGGATTCCTGTTGATCAATGCATAGGCTGTCCTGAGCTGGGCAAGATCATCGGTCAGTGATTCGGCATAGGCGGCGAACCACAGTCCAAAAGAGGACGGCATGGCTGCCTGCATGTGGGTGTAACCGGGCATGAATATTTCCTTATGTCGCTCACTGAGATCGATCAACAATTCAAATAATGATTCCGTCACGTGTACCAGATCCCGGATACGATCACGCAGGAACAGCCGCAGGTCGAGCAGCACCTGATCATTACGGGACCGACCGGTGTGGATCTTTTTACCCGTATCACCCAGCTTCCTGGTCAGGATCAACTCGATTTGAGAATGAATATCTTCCACGCCAGTTTCGATGCTGAATTCATGATCATTGACTGTCCTGTAAATCTCGACCAGAACCCGTGTTATCTTATTAAGCTCATCTTCGGTCAGAAGCTGGGATTCGAAGAGCATCCTTGAATGGGCAATTGAGCCGAGAATGTCATAAGGGGCCAGATATAGATCAAAATCCCGATCAGTGCCGGCGGTAAAATCATCGATCCAGTCTTCGGGCGTTTCCGAGTGCTGCCACAGGGTCTTTTTTTTGTTTTGATTCTTCATCGTGACCTTGCTGCCTTATATTTTGAAAAAAGTTTCCAAAAGCTCTTTATAGATCCGGATCCCATCTTCAATTTCCTGCAGATAGACAAATTCATCTGCTGTATGAGAACGTTCGGTTTTACCGGGACCAATCTTTACTGATGGGCAGGAAAGAAGAGCCTGGTCCGATAACGTCCCTGAGCCGAATGTCTTTAGCCCGATCTTGTGTGCTGCCCGCACGAGCGGATGTGCTTCGGAAATATGCGATGGTCGCAGCCGAAGGGAAGAAGAGACGATCTTCGACTGCACGGCTTCTCTAATGGTCTCGAGGATATCTTCGTGGGTATATAGTTCATTAGTCCTGATGTCAACCGTAAAATCGCATTTGTCAGGTACGACATTGTGCTGATGTCCGGCATTGATCATCGTCACGGTCATTTTAACCGGACCCAGCGTGTCGGATGATTTCTGAAATCTATAGGTATTAAACCATCCGATATCATGACAGGCCCTGATGATCGCATTGTCATCATAGGTATGTGCTGCATGACCTGCTTTTCCTTCAGCCTGGCAACGCAATACCATCAGGCCTTTTTCGGCAATGGCCAGTTTCATTCCGGTCGGTTCCCCGACGATCGCCACATCGATCTTACCCAGTTCCGGTAAAAGTGCTTTGAGCCCTTTTGTGCCGGAATTTTCTTCTTCACCGGTGGCTGCGAGGATGATATTATATGACAGCTGTTCCCGGTCATAATAGTATCGGAATAGGGTGATCAGGGAAACCAGTGCCGCACCGGCATCGTTACTGCCCAGGCCATAGAGGCGACCATCCTCAATAATGGGTCGGGTCGGCTGCCTCTCCCAGTTACCGGAGGCTTTTACGGTGTCGTGATGTGAATTTAACAGCAGTGTTGGTTTATCCGGATTGAAATGACGGTTTACTGCCCAGACATTATTGTGCAGCCGCCGGATACGGATACCCTGCCCGGAGAGAAAATCGGCGATCAGCTCGGCCGTTTGATCTTCTGCACCACTGAGCGATGGGGTGCCGATCAGCTGCTTGAGCAGATCGATCGCCTCTTCCGTAAATGATGATCCTGACGTTGCATTATGATTCAATATAGTAATTCCATAATATATATTTAAGCCAGTTTATCCTGCCATGACCGGATCTGGAAAATTAACCACGGAAATAACCGAAAAAAACCATTGAAATTAAAATGATCGGACAAAGATATCTAAAAAGGGTAAAAATTTTAGCTGTTTTAAGATATCTATGGATCAATTTAATTGTATTGTTTTGACCACGTGTTTTCATTTTAGTAATAACCGTTAAACCATTAAGTTGTCATCCTGCTGGGACCTTCCTGATTTTAAATCCGGATGCGGCTATCAGGAAGATCTTTACCGGATGACTGTATATCTTTTTTTATTATATCATTTGTGTTATCACGTAGTCAAAATAGGACAATTTGATAAATGAAATAATATACTTATCCGTGTCCCTCCGTGGTTAATCTGCATTTTTTATACTAGTGCAATTATATGAAAATCAGTTAAAGATTATAGGGTTCCTTAAATCCGTTTACCGCATAGAAAATGCGTACCGGGTTGGCCTGAACTCTTGAATAGCCTTTGACATCATTCCCGTTCCATCCGGTTTGCTTTTCGCCGTAGGTCCCGAATTCTTCCGACATCAGGTTATTCGGGCTTTCGATACCCATAACATCAAAATGACCGGCTGATAGTTTCAGGGTTACCGTTCCGTTGACTAACTCCTGGCTGTTTCGGAGAAAGGTCTCTATATCGCGCATGGCCGGATCGAGGAACTGACCTTCATGCAGCATCATGCCATACCAGTTGGCCAGCTGGTCCTTCCAGTAGATCTGCCATTTTGTCAGCACACATTTTTCCAGTTCCTGATGAGCACGGATAAGCAGTACGGGCGCGGGTGCTTCGAATCCGACACGCCCCTTGATCCCCACAATGGTATCTCCGAGATGGATATCGCGGCCTATCCCATAGGCGCCGGCCAGCTCATTGAGATACCGGATGGCATCAACCGGTGATTTGAATTTCCGGCTATTTATATCAGCTAATTCTCCATGCCGGAAACCGATCTGCAGTTCCTGAGGATCTTTTCGGGTAACCGGTGTGGGATAGGCGTCATCGGGCAGGGGGGATTTTGTGGTAAGGGTCTCTTTACCACCGACAGTGGTTCCCCAGAGCCCTTTGTTGATCGAATAGAGTGCCTTCTGCCAATCCATTTCAATGCCGCTGTCGCTGAGATAGGCTATTTCGTCTGCCCGGGACAAATTCTGATCGCGTATCGGGGTCAGTATTGTTATATCAGGGACCATGATATTGAAGATAATATCAAACCGGACCTGGTCATTACCGGCCCCGGTGCTCCCGTGGGCAATATAATCAGCTTTGATATGGCGGGCATAGCGTGCAATGGCAATGGCCTGAAAAACACGCTCGGCGCTGACCGAAAGCGGATAGACATGATGCTTCAATACATTTCCATAGATCAGGAATCGCACACATTGGTGATAGAAAGTACTTGTTTCATCAATAACATGATGGCTGGTCACGCCCAGAATCCTGGCCCGGTCACCGATTTGGCTCAGCTCCTTTTTGGAGAATCCGCCGGTATCGATAATCACGGAATACACATCGAGATCCTTATCCCGGGATAGATAACGCGCGCAATAGGAAGTATCCAGACCACCGCTAAACGCTAATACGACTTTTTTCTTCATTTTTGTGCTCTTCTTCTTTCTCTGCCGGATCAAACAACATGGCTGTGCAGAGACAATTCCGGTAATTTTTTGCATTTAATATGGGGTAATTCGCACAGGTTTTACAACCATCCCAAAATGCCGTGTCGTCAGTCAGCTGATCATAAGTTACCGGACGATACCCGAGCTGATTGTTGATTTTCATCACGGCAGGGCTGGTGGTTAATCCAAAAATTTTAGCCGTTGGAAATTTATCGCGCGAATGGTTGAAGGCAGCCTGTTTGATCATTTTACCCAGACCAAGTTCGCGGAACTGCGGAACGACAAACAATCCCGAATTAGCTATAAAATTCTTGTCTTTACCCCAGGCCTCCACATAGCAGAATCCGGCTATCTCACCTTCACGGGTCAGGGCAATGATCGCTTTACTCTCGATCATCTTCTGACGGATATATTCGGGTGTGCGCCGGGCGATACCCTTATCCTTCTGTTGGGCCTCCGCATCGATGGCTTTACAGATCTGATCAATATACGGATAATGAGTCTGATTGGCTACGCTTATAATGATCTCTGGCTTTTTGGATTTTTCCGAGGACATCCGAAATTTCTCCTTAAGGATTCAGGACAACATTATTTTTTCACAGGAATTAGAAACGGACAACGGATAAAACTCAACGTCGTCGCTGACGTCGGAAACGCGGGTAGTGCAAACGTATCGGAATATCCGAATGACGTGCTGACCGATGTAATTTGTAAAAATGCATAGTACTTTTAAAATTTGAATAAATATACAAATATATTGCATAAAATCAAAGATAAGTGAGAAAAATATTAATAATATGTATAAATATAATATAGCAATCCTTTGTGATCATTCTTGTCCGGTCAGCTCTGAATAAACATGGTCATTTTGTTCATCTGTGAAGATGAAACTTTAACATAATGTGTAACGTAGATTTTAACAACCTTAAATTTGATGTCCGGATCATTATGGATCCAGATATCAACCGTCTATGACGATATCGTAATTTAAATAATCACCTTCACAAGAGTTGCCGGGAAACCAGTGCTGTTAAGATTGTAATTCGATAAAGTTCCTTTACTGATCGGGAAAAGTCAAATGAATAAAAAAAACTTATATATTCTGATCACGTTAATTTTGCTTTTGCAGCTTGGCATGGTTCGTGGTCAGCATCCGGGCCGGGATGAATGGCAGCAACCGGAACGCATCATGGATAGTATCGGGGTCAGGGTGGGCATGACCATTGGGGAACCAGGCGCCGGCGATGGCTATTTTACCTTCAAACTGGCTAAAAGGGTGGGACCTGCCGGGAAAATATTTGCCAATGATATCGACGAGGGTAAACTTAAAATACTGCAACGACAAGCTGCCCATGAGACTCTGTCAAACATTACCACGATTCTAGGGGAAGTAGAGGATCCGCTGCTCCCTGACAGCACCATGGACATGATCGTCATGGTTTATGTATTCCATGACCTGGAAAAGCCGGAAAAATTCCTCGGAAATATCCGTAAAGACCTGAAGAAAGGGGCAAAACTCTATCTGGTGGAAAGGGACCCGGAGCGGTTCGGCGAGCGATACAAACACTTTCTAACCCGGGATGAAGTGGCCGGGTTAGTGCGTAATGGGGGATTTCGGGTCATAAAAATAATCGATGATTTTCCACGGGATAATATTTATGTATGTATACCGGATTCTGCGGATCAGTGAACAGGTGTTTGCAGCTGTCCGGCTTTCAGAATGCCCGCTGTCCCGGATCCTCAAATTCAGGGATTCCCATTTTCGTGGGAATATCACTTTATACTATAATTAAGCAGTGTGTCCGGTAAAAATCTTACCATTTGAAATGACTCTTTTCGCTCATCAAGGCTTCAATTTCGTCGATCTGTCTCGGCGTATCCTTTGAAAGTACTTCATTGCCGTCCGGTGTGATCAGAACATCGTCTTCGATTCGAATGCCGATATCCATATAATTCTGATAGACCGGCATGATCTGTTCAAGAAATGCTTCGATGGAATCCGGTTCGATCTGGTGCCGGCGCGGCATCGCACGCCGGAAAGACTCGATCCAGCGCTCACCAAAGTAAAGGGCCGGCTCGTTGGTCATGACGACACCCGCTTCGAGCGGGTATCCGCCGGAGCGTGAACGGCCGCCAAAGTTTCCGGCATCATGGACATCCATACCGAGACTATGATTGATCCAGGGATAATAATACAACAGGTGCTGCCAGGTTGTATTAGGATCGGTGATCAGACCCAGTCGGAACAAACCATCCCGGATGATTTTATCGGCTGCCTTATGACAATGATAGGCAGGCACCCCCGGAATCATTGAATCCAGGGCTGCGGTCTGGGCATCGAGCACCAGCTGGTAGATCTCAGCCTGTTCCTTTGTGAATTTGCCGTTTACCGGAAAAGTGCGGGTGATATCGGCGCCATAATAGTTATATTCTGCACCTACATCCATCAGAAGCAGTTCGCCGTCCTTCATCTGACGCTTATTTTTTTCATAATGCATGATTGTGGCATTGGGACCTGAGGCGACGATAGGCGGAAAACCATTGAACGGGCAATCTTTTATCCGGAATACATATTCGAGAACTGCCTGTACTTCATATTCATACATTTCCGGTTCGACGGCTTTCATGGATTCATTAAGACCGGCGCAGGTGGTGTTAATAGCGTGACGCATCAGTTCAATCTCTGCCGCGGATTTTACCTTGCGCATTTCATGGATCAGCGGCAGGAGATCCCGGAATGTGTCCGGTCTCGGTCCCCATCGCGCGGTAGAGACCCTCTGGATCAACTCATGCATCGCTTCGCTTTTAAAATCATATAGAACTTCTTCCTTCCCTCTGATCAGGCCGGATAGTTTATTTTCCATATCTGCCAGGTCATAGACGGTATCCGCTGAAAAAGCGGCCCGGGCAGCTGAAAGGGTATAATTCCCGGTGCCCCAGATGTCAGCCATAGCAGATGGCGGATCGATAAACAGGACAAACGGGGTTTTACTTTCGGGGATCAAAACCATGACCGCTTGGGGCAGATCACAACCGGTCAGGTAATAGAAATCACTGTTTGTACGGTAGACATAATCCACATCGCTGTTCCGAGCATAAACCGGTGTATTCTGGAGTATGGCCACACCACCTTCCAGCTGTGTCATGACTTTATCTCTGCGTTCACTATATATTTCATTGCCGGCAGATGCGATGCTCTGACTGGTGAATATCATAAAAATAAGAATTGATAAAAGGGCTGCTCTCAGATTCAAAATAGACCTCCATTGATAACGCTTTCCACATTCACGAAAATACACAAGATCGTAATAAAATGAAATCTTTGTAAATTAAAGTTTTTTGGGCATTCATCCCGGTATTTTTCTCTCGTCCGTCAGGATTGAACAAACGAGGTCAGAAGAATGAATTTTATATTTTAAGGCTCCCGGTATATGATCCCGTCTTTCATCACAAAGACCGGCTCCCTCAAAGTCGACATGTCTTCTAAAGGACTTTTGCTCACGGCAATAATATCCGCTGCCAGATCAGGGGATATCGAGCCGGTCATTTGATTTATGCCCATGAGTGCAGCAGCATTTTGCGTGGCTGCAAAGAGCACATCGATGGATTCCATACCGTATTCGGCCATAAGTTCAAGCTCCTGCGCATTTGTTCCGGGGAGAGCGAAGGTATCGGAGCCAAAAGCGATCTTTACCTTTGTTTTTAGAGCTTTTTTAAAAGTCGCGATATGCCGGTGAACGGTCCTGGTCAGCATTTCCTGCTTTTTAGCAGAGACCGGCTGCAGGATCTTTCCGTCCCGCCAGAGTTGGTATACGACCAGTGTCGGGACATAGAATATGCCTTTTTCTGCCATGCGCTGAAAAGTCCGGGTTTCCAGATAGAGGCCATGTTCGATCGAATGAACGCCCGCTTTTACGGCCATCCAGGCTGCCGAATCTGAATACACATGGGCTGCAACCCGTAATCCGCCTCGCCGGGCTTCATCGACAATCGCTGAGAGCTCTTCAACCGTGTAGTTAAGGGCCCCGCTGAGTATATCCGGGCGTAATTGTTTTTTTTCGAATGATTCAAGATAGACCTTGATCACATCTGCCCCATATTGGATAAGTTTCCTGACCTGTTTACGCATTTCATCAGGTCCGTCAGCCTCAAACGCGATATCCGGCAGATCGATGTAAGGTGAGAATCCGAGAAGGGCATAGGCGCCTGAAGCAGTCACGGGTTGTATTGAGGCCTGGATCCGGGGGCCGGGAACGATACCATGGTTGATCGCATCCCGCAGGGCGATGTCGGCGAAACCGGATCCTTCATTACCCATATCCCTGATGGTGGTAATCCCCGCCAGAAGCATTTTCCTGGCATTCGCAACAGCATAAATGGCCCGGTACTCAGGTGTCTCTCGTAATATCTGGTCATCATAATTTCCGTCGTGTAGTGCGATATGGGTATGGGTGTCGATCAAACCGGGAAGAATATAATAATTACCGAGATCGATCACCCGGCCATCGTCAGGAACATCAGCGCTGGCAGCAACAGTAGTGATGCGGCCGCCGGAAACCCCGATAACCATATTCTGCCTAATCGATACCGACCGGCCGTCAAAAAGATTACCGGCTTTGATATAAAGGTTTGTCGGTTGCCCGAAGCAGGCTGCTGGAATCAAAACAGCCGATAGAAGCATCCAGGTTCTTGCGGTCATCTGAATTCCCCTCCGAATAATATCTGATCTGAAAATAATGCTTGGTAAAGTCTGGAATCTAAAGACCGTTAATATGCAATAAAAGTTAAATTTTAATTTTTCTGTTTGCGGGAGGTAAAAGAGATTCTCGGGGGGATTATAAAAAAGGGGTGGCCGATAATGAGGACACCCCTCTGAAATCATAATATCATTCGTGTCTGCTATTCTTTTTCTTCCTCCGGAGTCAGCGGGACGAGCGCACCAAAGAGATCCTTAGCCTCTCTGATCTTTTCTTCATTTCCGTAAACGCAATATGCGTTCTGTTTTAGAATATCGGTAACCAGCTTTTCCATCCCCTTTATATCCTCAGCGGAAACGGACAATACGGCTTCCCGTTCACTCTGCATGTCCTCCCGGGTGGTTTTCTCAAAAAACCGCTGTACGGCACGATCCCCTTTTTGTGAGGAGGTCAGCGGGCGGTCCATTCCGGCAATGGTACCAATGATAAACCGGGTCATCTCGGTTTCATCGGCATCAAAGTCGCGCAGATAACCGGGAGTGGCGTCAAAATTTTCAAGGGTTTCAACCAGGTTCGGATCCCGGTATGATCCAAAATATACCTGACCGTTGGGGGAGAAGCGCGCGAATCCACCATAAGCTCCCCCGATGACGCGGATGCGGTTCTGCAGCCATTCCCGCGAGAGGATCTGTTGCAGCACACGCATTTTACCGCTGTATTCGTAACCAAGCTGTTTGTAATCATAGCCTTTGATCACGTACTGAACTTTTGAAGCGGCCAGCAGGGCTTCGTTTTTCTTCCGGGGGGTAAGATCCCATTTTGCGGGTTCCGTCTCTGTGTCCGGGAGCGATGAGAGCAATACCTGAAGCGCTTCTTTTGAAGACGCCAGGTCTTCATCGGTACAGGTGAGAGAGGTGACCAGATTGGTCCTGCTGAACAGCAGCCCGGCGGTGCGTGTCAGATTTTTAATGATCTCATCCTGCATGGCCTCAAAATCATTGGTAAGTTTTGTGATAAACCAGTAATAGTCCATACCACGTGTAAGTTCGCCGAACATACCGTCCTGGCTGTAATAAGATACCTGACGGCGCAGCGCATATCCAAAACCATTCCGAGTAACATTTTGTTCGAGGCGGGACTGATGCCGGGTCAACACTGATTTCAGCCGATCAGTATCTGTGTATCGGGTCTCATTGACCACTTCGGCCATCAATTCATACATTTTATCCACTTTATTATACATTGCCTTTGAGGAAATGATCACCTTTGTGAGCAATTGTTTATCATCCTGGTTAACCAGATAGGCGTCAATCGTTGATGAAAATCCGCCGGTATGAATATTCAGTTCGTTATCCAATTCGCCATAGGTATAATTTTCGGTGTTCAGACTCCCCAGCAATTCAGTCAGCAGGGCGGCGTAGGGGATAAGTTCCTGGGGTAGAACACTGGCATTAAAATAGAGTTTGCTGTAAACCACCCGGTTGGTAAAATCCTTAAAGACCAGAAGCGGGATCTGGTCAACTTTTTGTTCCTCGAGATCAAACCATTCAGCTTTCGGATTGATGTCACTCAGATTGAGAAGCGGAATACTGGCAAGATCTTCAGGCGTATCTTCACGTTTCTGGTAGGCGATAAGTTCTTCGGTCTGCTGAACCAGTTTTTCGGTTTCTTCCGGTCCCAGTGATGCCTTATAGGCTGCCAGTTCTGCCTCGGTCTGTTCGTTGATCTCACCTTCCAGACCCGGTTTTGGTTCGAGCGCCAGCATCAGTGTGTGGGGATTTTCCAGGAGACGGGTTTTGATGATTTTTTCCAGATAATCGGTTTCCAGCGCCGTTTTTACCTCGGCCAGCGGCTGTTCGTATTCAAGGCTCAGAAACGGATCATCGGCGAAGAACCAGCCGTTCAAAGCCCTCATCGCATAGGTCAATCCCTTCTGGGCATCGTTACCTTCGCGCAGGCGGAACTCCATCCGGTTAATGACCCCCTCGACCATTTTTTTATCGAGTCCTTTATCGGCGCTTTCACGCAACACATTGAATACAATCTCGTTAAACTTATCCAGTTCATCTGTGTTCGCATTCTGAACGATGATCTGGAAGACATTCTGTTTGACATCATCGAGGACGGCACGCACATCACGGCCGATACCGGCTTCCTGGAGGGCAAGGCGGACCGGACCGGATTCATGATTCACCAGCACATCGGTCAGGATATCCAGGGCCATGACGAGTGCCCGATCGGTATTTTTTCCGGTCACAATACTGATCGTGAGATAGGACTGGTGATCGGTTTCTGATTCTTCCGGTACCGCATAAGGGGCAATGATCTTCTTTGGTGCCGGGAAGGGCTTCTGGAAAGGAAATTCCACCTTTTTATCGGAAAGGTCATAATTTTTTAAGTATTTTTCATTGATGAACTCCAACTCGGCATTGGTATCTGCATCACCGTACAACAGGATGTAGCTGTTCGAAGGGTGATAATATTTGCGGTGAAAATTCAGAAAATCCTCATATGTAAGGGTAGGTATCGCCTGAGGATATCCGCCGGAGGAAAAACCGTAACCGTTATCCGGAAAGAGATATTTATAGATCTGATAATCAAGCTCGCGGGTCGGACTCGAATAGGCTCCCTTCATTTCATTATAGACGACACCCTTATAGACAACCGGGGCGTCCTCATTCTCCAGTTCGTGATGCCACCCTTCCTGCATGAGTATCCGGGGATCATCATAAATGAGCGGATTGAACACCGCATCCAGATATACATGCATCAGATTGAAATAATCCTTGTCGTTCATACTGGCAACCGGATAGATCGTGACATCACCGCCGGTCATGGCATTTAAAAAAGTATTCAGTGAGCCTTTGGCCAGCACATCGAAGGGACTTTTAACCGGGAAATTCTTTGATCCGTTGAGTACCGAATGTTCCATAATATGAGGGGTTCCGGCATCAGACTCCGGAACCGTCTTGAATGCGATGCTGAATGTCTTGTTTGCGTCATCGGCCAGAACCTTCACCAGCCTGGCGCCGCTCTTTTCGTGCTGGAAATACAGGCATTCGGCATTGACCTCTTTTACATACTTTTTCTCGCGTAGTTTGAATCCGTTATAGGTATTTCCTGTCTCGAATCCGGCCATGGCCGGGGCTGTCAATCCGGTAATCATAAGTACTACCACCCATATGGTTAATTTTTTTAAAAGATCCATTAATTCCTCCGTGAATAGGTTAACGATACGTTCGGTAATTTAGCTACTAAACTTCTGCAAAAGTGACACAGAAGTCATTCCGTCCCCAAAGGTTAAGGGGAGGAATCTTATATAAACAGAATAAAAAAAAACACCGGCTGATCAATCCCATCGCATTGAGGGAGCAGATGAACCGCTTTCTATATCTGATTCGTATTTATAGCGATCGTCATTCCGGAGGTAAACCCAACCGTACCGTACGTCTTTGACATCACTGATACGGCATGCTTATTTGACAGAAATTACGAAGATTTACACTGAAAGTTCGAATTATTTTTACTGATATTTGTACATAATACAAAAAAATTGGTAATCTACCATGATCAATGTCAGTTTCACAGCTATTAAATAATTCCGTGTTTAACCGTGGTGATAAACAGACCAGGTAGCATGTGGAAAAAAGCGATTCACAGCAGAAAATAGCATCCGAGCAGGAACAGAACTATCAGCGCCGCTGGCATATTCTGGCAGCCACCGGGATGGGTGTATTTTTAGCCACTATTGATGCCAGTATTGTTAATGTAGCGTTGCCTACGCTGGTAAAATCTTTCGGTACCCGGTTTGCGGTGATCCAGTGGGTGCCGCTGGCCTATATGCTGACCATTGCGACCCTAATATTAAGTATGGGCCGGCTGGGAGATCTCAAAGGCAAAAAGAGGATCTATTCAACGGGGATGGCTGTATTTACCCTTGGTTCCATTTTATGCGGACTCTCCCAGACCGTGTATATGCTGATTATTTTTCGTGTCTTTCAGGCAATCGGCGCCGCCATGATGGCTTCACTGGGGACGGCCATCGTGACCGAGGCCTTCCCGACATCGGAACGGGGCAGGGCCTTGGGAACCATCGGGGGGATTGTCTCGATCGGCATAATTGCCGGGCCGGCCCTGGGCGGAATTCTGGTAGATGTACTCTCATGGCACTGGATATTTTTTGTGAATGTGCCCGTCGGGGTTTTTGGCCTCTGGATGGTTAACCGCTATCTGCCCGATCAGAAATCCACTTCGGTACAAAAGTTCGATTTTACCGGTGCAGGGTTGCTATTCCTGAGCGTCACCACTTTTCTTTCTGCACTCACCATGGGACAGACAATTGGATTCAGGAATATCATCATAATACTGCTCTTCAGCATCTGGGTTATATCTTTTCTGATATTTCTGCAGGTCGAGCGCCGTGTAAAGCACCCCATGATAGACCTGCAACTTTTTGCCAACCGATTGTTCAGTCTTAACCTGTTGACCGGCTTTTTCTCATTCGTTGCCACCGCGGGTGTGGTATTGTTGATGCCCTTTTATCTGCAGAATGTACTTGGATATGATCCCCATCAGGTAGGATTGCTGCTGGCTGTGGTTCCTGTTTCGGCAGGAATCGTCAGCCCGCTGGCCGGTATTCTTTCGGATCGTGTGGGAAGCCGGCCGATCGCCACACTTGGATTGCTGATATTGCTGATCGGATTCTACGGGCTTACCACCCTCACCGAACAGACGTCTGCCCTGGGATATATTCTGCGGTTCATTCCGGTCGGTTTGGGTCTAGGTATTTTTCAGTCCCCGAACAATAGCGCGATCATGGGAGCTGCCCCGAAGGAGCGCCTGGGAACGGTCTCCGGACTGCTTTCGATCACCCGCACACTGGGCCAGACTTCCGGAATTGCCACCCTTGGGGCATTCTGGGCAGCCAGGGTGGCATATTACACGGGGATGCATGCCCACCATAATCCAACAGAAACCGACCTGGCTGCCCAGGTAGGCGGATTACAGGATACCCTTATGGCGATCTCAGTTCTGATTGCCTTCGCGCTGGTCGCAAATTTTGTTGTCATGGTGGTCAAATGGCGACGGTAGCGACATATCGTGCCATGACCCCGTTGAATCAATGTTTGATTGGTAATCGATGAAATGGTTAAAACATATCGTAGAGACGGATTATAATCCGTCTCCGCTTATTCAGACCGATACACACGAACCGCCCATAGATCGGGATTTCACGAATTTTAATTGAAGGTGGATCATGAAAAATAATTCTGTAATAATGTGGATATTATTTTCGGGTTTGTTGATCCTGTCAACAGCCGGGAATTTTGCCTGTAAACCGGCAGTGCAAACCGAACGTCCCAATATTTTATTTATCGCTGTTGATGATCTGAGGCCTGAATTGGGGTGCTACGGCGATACAGTTGTCATCAGTCCAAATATTGACCGGATCGCCGCGTCAGGGATCGTATTTAACCGCGCTTATTGCCAGTCGGCGGTCTGCAATCCATCGCGGGCGAGTCTGCTTACCGGTCTGCGTCCCGATTCCATCAGGGTCTGGGATCTCAGGACCGACTTTCGAGATCATGTGCCGGATGTGGTTACCCTGCCGCAATATTTTAAAAACAACGGATATCATACCGCTGCCATCGGAAAGATCTATCACAATACCATTCCGGATCCGGCATCGTGGAGCGAGCCCAAATTACATATCGCAGGATATCCTTTTGATCCGGATGCCGTCTACCGGGATCCGGAGATCGTCATGGCGCTGGAAGAGCGAAAGAAAGCGATCACCGCGGCCGGAAATGCCCAGCGGCATATCGACCGTCTTGGGGAATGGTATCTTAAAGCAACAGCCACCGAGTGTCTAGATGTGCCCGATGAAGCCTACTTCGATGGTGCCCAGACGGAACTGGCGGTTAAAAAACTGGATACGCTTGCGGCGGGGGATCGGCCGTTTTTCTTTGCGATCGGTTATTACCGTCCGCATCTGCCCTTTAACGCCCCGAAAAAATACTGGGACATGTATGACCGGGATGTGATCCCACTGGCCGAAAATGATTATCTCCCCGAAAACGCACCCCTGATGGCTATTAATAATCTCCGCGAATTGCGGGGGTATACGGATTTTAAACAGGTAAAACATCCTTCCGAAGGAAAACTGTCTGAAGCAGAAGTACGTCTGTTGAAACATGGTTATCTGGCGTCGGTAAGTTATGTGGATGCTCAGATCGGAAAACTGCTTAGTGAACTGGAGCGCTCCGGAATTCTGAAGAATACGATTATCGTGATCTGGGGCGATCACGGGTGGAAACTGGGTGAACATAACAGCTGGTGTAAAATGACCAATTATGAGATCGACACCCGGGCACCCCTGATCATCAGCGCACCCGGTATACCCGAAAGAGATGTTAATTGTGACAGGCTGGTCGAATTTGTTGACATCTATCCGACCTTGTGTGAATTATCGGGTCTTACCGTGCCGGAAGACCTGCAGGGGCTCAGTATGGTTCCGCTTATGAATAATCCTCATTTGCCCTGGAAAAAAGCCGTATTCAGCCAGTTCCTGCGCGAGGGGATCTGGCTGGCACCCGATGGGATCCCCTATATGGGATATTCCATCCGAACCGACCGGTATCGCTATGTAAAATGGGTGGACTGGGAAACGAAGCTGCCTGCTGCCGAAGAGTTGTATGACCATTCGATAGATCCTGATGAAAACTCCAATATCGCTGGTGAACCGGAAAATAAGGAATTGGTAAGCGAAATGGCCGCCCAGTTAGCAAAAGGATGGCGGTTTGCGCTGCCGGATTAACCGCTCCGCCTGCGGGAACCGGAAAACGGCCAAAAGAGCGATTGTGTTTTACGGCCGCTGGATGCGGCAAAACGGTTGATGATATAGTCCCCAAACAGGGAAGAAAAGAGTTCCGGTTTCTTTTTCCCGGCTTTTACATATCCTGCTTTCTCGAGAGTCTTGACGATGTAATTTCTTGAAGGTGGAATCTTTTTGTTCTCACACAGATCGAGAATAACTTCTTTTTGATCGCTGTCGGATGTCTCCCAGATCTGTTGAAAATGGACCTTTGCCTCATCCAGAAAATCTTCTTTGACCGCTTCCATTAACTGCCGTTGATTCATATGCCCTTCCTTCTCTTTCTCGTAAAGGGAGGCACAGGCCATCTGTATAAAAAAAGGATAATACCCGGCAATGTCAATGATAAAATCAATATGATTGGTAAGCGTCTGGCCTGTTCCCTGAGTTGGTCTGGTGACCAGTTCAACAGCTTCATTATGATTAAACTGTCCCAGTGTCAGGTTTGAAAAAATGTTAAAGAAGGGTGAATCGGAAATCTCTTTACTGTGGCAGAGTGTCTGCAAATTCCGGCCGGAGGCAACGATATAGGCAACATTGTAATTATTGGCAATTGAACGGCAAAATGAATAAAACTCGCTTCCGAAGTTTTTGTTCTTGGTGATCAGTTCAAACTCATCAAACAGCATGATCAGCTTGAGACCCTGTGCGTCGAATGTGGATACGATCTTTTTGAATCCTTCATAATCGGGTTCGACGGTAATCTCAAGTTTCTGATTAAAGGCTTCCAGGAGTGCTTCAAAAATTATTTCAAAGAATTCTTTGATCTGCAGACCCCGGCGTTCCTGAAAATCGATGAATATGAAGATAAACTCATCAGGATTCTTGAGATATTTCTTTCGGTTAGCGGGATGATTGATATAGTTGAGCAGGGAGGACTTACCTATCCGGCGCTCACCGACCAGAGATATGGATTGAGGGCGGGAAGATCCGATCCGGGAGTAGATCTTTTCAACCTCATTGCGGCGGCCAAAGAATTCCTCGACATCCTGAATCATAACCCGGTTCATATAAGGATTCTTTAGTTCATTGCTGAGAGCTTCCGTCCTGACCTTATCCGGTATGATCAGCCTGAAAGGTTCGACAATCTTTACCATGCCTGATTTACCGGTACCATGCTTATCGGTCACCTGTTCCGAGATCTCGCTTTCATATTCCGGCAGCGGCGTAATATTTTCACCGTCGAACCACCTCAGACGGTATAAGGCCATCTTTTCCGATTTACCTTTCAGGGAAACACTGCCAATGGGTGTAATCGGAAAAGCAAGATTGCCCTCAAGCACTTCAGCCACCGCTTTCGACAGAACGATCTGATCCCCGTCTGTGTATTTTTCCACGCGGGCAGCAACATTTACGGCATCGCCATAAATGTCATTCTTTTCTATCACCGCGCGTCCATAATGCATGGCAATGCGCATCCGGATACGGTCTTCCGGCGTGAAGGACTGGTTGTCCTGCCATAACACCTGGTGCATTTCGATGGCACAGCGACAACCGGCAGGGACATCGTCAAAGGAAATCATAATGCCGTCACCCATGGTTTTGATCACGACACCACCGTGCTTCTTGATGATCCGGAACATCAGCCGCTGGTGTCTTTGAACCATGGCGCGGCCTTCGATATCACCCCTTTGTTCAAAAAACTGTGTCGAGCCGACGATATCGCTGAAAAGGATAAGTATCGATCTTTTATATTTAGATTCGATCAGACGATCGATCTTTCGGCGATGCTCCAGCAGGTCCTCTACACTGCGTACATTGCTCGCCAGATCAGCCTGTGATTCACTGCCCGGACCGGCAGATAAACCGGCCAGATCACCCGCGAAATCCTGGATGGTCTGGTAACGGTACATTTTTTCTTTCGCGAGCATGCGGTTTATGATCTCCTGAACAACGTCCGGGATGGCTGCATTGAAGTCCTTGATATCGGGAGGATCATCATTGAGAATGGAAAAGATAATGGAAGCCTCGTATTCGCCCTTAAAGGGCGTCCGCTCGGTCAGTAATTCGTAGAAGATCACACCGAGCGAAAAAATATCCGAACGTATATCAATTTCCTGCCCCTGTAACTGCTCGGGAGACATATAGTTTATCGTTCCAAGCCGGGTCGATTCATCGGTGATATTCTCCTGACTCCGGAATTTTGCCAGGCCGAAGTCGAGTATTTTTACCCGCCCATCCTTGTCAATAAAAATATTCTCTGGCTTGAGATCACGGTGTACAATACCAACCTGATGTGATTTTCCTAATCCCTCACAGACCTGCAAAATGATCGATGAGGCTTCCTTCAGGTTGAGCTTCTTTCTGCGCAACAGATCGCGCAGGGACTCACCATCAATATACTCCATCACGATATAAGGATTTTCTTCATAATCACCGAATTCATAGATGGTAACGATATTCTGGTGATTGAGCGCTGCGGTTGCTTTGGCCTCGCGCCGGAAGCGTGCTTTTACATCCTCGTTGCGTGAAAATTCAGGTGTCAGAAATTTTATGGCAGCTTTACGACCCAGATGGGAATCCTCTGCCAGATAGACCTGCCCCATACCACCCTGACCGATTTTCTCCAGAATTTTATAATGTGATATTTGTGTACCGATCATATGATGTTTTTCATTTATAAACCGCGGAATTACAGTGATAATAGCTATTTGATATTCGAAATGGTGACATTTTTTAGTGAACTATAATTTTAATATTTCAAATTTATGGAGATAACGAACTATATTTCTTTTCAGTGTCATCCGAGGTTTAAATTCAGATCAGGTCTTGATCCCCAGTAATCGTCTGAACCATTTGAGGACACCACCGTCCGGTTTACCTGCTTCAACACTCATTGTTGCCAGGCCTGCCCGTCTCGCCACAAAGTGCCTGAAAAGCTTCCCGTCTATTTTGGCTCCGGTTTGACCATTTAGTATAATATAATTTTTTTTACTGAGATCCCTCAGAAGATATTGCTGTACATCGGGAACGCGTTTTTCAGAGACGATCATTTTCAGCATTTCACGGTGTGCATCTTCCAGCCGCTCCCAGACAATCTGAAAGTGGTCCTGGAGTTCTTCAAAGAGCTGTTTTTCCGCTTCCGGATTGCGGTAAACCATCTCCCCGCTTGCATCGTTTAATTTATCACAGGCAACCTGCAGGGGATAGGGAAAACGTCCGGCGAGATCTGTCAGATATGTCCTGAACCCGGGATTATCGCTATATCCATTCGGACAGATCTGATCAAAAAACTGCTCCAGCTCGGCATCTTCAAACCCTTTAAGTGACATATTGGTAAAGATGTTGAAAAACGGTGATTCTTCTATGTCTTTTGATACACAAAGTTTCTGCAGATCCTCATAGGATGTTGTTACATAAGCTATATTATAGTTATTGGCCAGTGAGCGTAAAAATGAAAAGAACTCCAACGGAAACGCAGGATTGAGTGTGATCAGATTGAAATCGTCGAGGAACAATATTATTTTTTTGCCCTGTTTATGCAGGGATTCAACCAGGTGCTTGTAGTAATTATAATTGAATTTATTGTGCCCGGATTCTTCCCTGCTTGTGGCATAGGGTTCGGAGAGTGAAAATAATATTCTCGTAAAATTTTCGAGTGTGACTGGTTGGATGTTCCGGCATGGAATATAAAGGTAAATATAGTCATCAGGGTTGGACAGGTATTGTTTACGGGTTTCCTCGTGCGCTAGAAAGGTCAGCAGAGAGGACTTGCCGATCCTGGTATCTCCAACAATAGAAACCGATTGGGGGCGTCCGGCACCGATCCTTGCGTAGATCTTGTTCACCAGGGCACGTCGCCCGATAAAAACCTGATGATCATCCGTCTCAGGATGCTTGATATTTTGTGGCGTCATCGTTAGAAATTCAACTCCAAGCCAAGGGTTGGAATAAAATCGGGCCGCAGACCGCCGCTGTTTAACGGAACAAACACGTTCCCCATTATCAGAAGCGATTCCTTGGGATTGAATTTAAAGCCGAAGGCTGCATCGATCAGGTTGTCATGTGAATATGACGGAATATTTGTAAGGGAGATCTTTTCCTCATAAGCGGTGGAACCGACGGTATAGTTGAGCGTTGCGTCCTGCGGAAATTTTTGTGACTCCGGCTGATCCCCCAGATCAAACCGTCCGAGCAGATCGATGACCAGTGTGAATGATTCGGCGATTTTCTGATCATATCCCAGGATAAATTCCAGTTCATCACGATCCTCATCGGTGAAACGTTTTATGTAACCAAGATTAAGGTGGGGTGCAAAATCGCCTAATATTTTCGACCCGATCAGTGAGAACCGGAGCGAAGAATAACCGGTACCAAGAAAATTATCGGCATCACCGGTTGCCATGCGATATTCGGCCAGGGCAGCGAAGTCGATCAGTTTTTCCCGGACAAAATTGTATTTTGCACGGACAGCAATGTCCCCGATCCCGGTGGCATCATCATCTATCGGAGTTGGCTCCCGGGTAAGTTCGGGCTCGGTTTGGGTACCGCCAAAATAATGATTGGCGCTGTCGTTACTGACCCAGGTATAACTATTCATGTATGCCGCCGGATTCGCTTTCAGCTGGACATTTGTAAACGGAACGGCAAGGCCAATATCAAATCGGTCGGTCACGCCAAAAGTAAAATAAAAAGCAAACACAGAAGCGCGAATATCCATGTTCATAAACAGATCCATGGTATCAAATTCATTGGGACTGTCTCCCAGGCCGGGTTCCCCGACATCCTGATGGGTAAATGTCAGACGCATGTCCTCGGTGGGAAGCCCGCGTACTTTGGTGAATTTGAGATAGGTAAAATTTAGTCCGAGATTGATCCGGCCGCTTCCCAGTGTCTGTGCCCGCTCGGAATAAATGGGACCAAAACTGGTTGAGGTCGGTATGGGTTTACCGGAACTGAAATCGAATGTTACTCCTGCTGTTGAACTGCTCAGAGGAAAAGAGGCAACGCTGTTCCCGATAAAGTTGTTCAGCGAATTGATCACCGCCTGGCTGGCGGCTACATTGACCGGCAGAAAATGCTCCCCGTGTTCACCGGGACTCAGTTCGAGATTCAGCACCTCGTCGAATATACCGTTTATCTGTTGTTTAAGACTCTGTGCGTCGGCAGAATGTATCATAAATAGACCTGTAATGATAACCGCAATCACCCGATTCATATATTCCCCCTGTATCGTAAATAATCTTTTAATTTGCTTCGCTGATTTTATTGATCAGCCATTTCGAACCACTTTCCGACAATTCAAATTTCCATTCGTTGCGGCTTCCGGTGCCACCCGCACCACTGTAATTCAGGACAATATCAGCAGCTGCGATGGCCGAATTCCCTGAAAAAATGATGTCATTGATGGTGAGATCGATCTTGATATCTTCCGCAACCTTAAAAAACGGCGCCCACTGACTTTTTAACTCGGCGCGATAGGATTCTGAGATTTTTGAAGCCTGATCAATGTTTTTCTTCTCGATGGCATGTATATACTCACCGATAGCTGCTCTGATCGCTTCCGACTGTTCGTCCCTTTTGGTCAGCGATCTTTCATAGAGCAGGAGGGCATCATTGAATCCTTTTTGGGCAAGGGTGAAATTTTTTTCTCGGGCATAGGATTCCGCTTCTGCCACGAGGGTTTCCGCGTTCTTGTATTCTTCGAGATCCCGGTGTTCTGCCCCCAGTTTTGATCTGGCTGAAAGTGCCTTCTGGCGGAGTGCGTCCGTCTGAGGCACTAACTTATCGAGAATATCTGCACTTTGAACCGCTGCCTGCTCATATAACTCCCCGGCAAGGGTGTATTTTTCACCGGCGGTCTCATACGCCTGCTGCGCCAGCGATACTTCGGCATCCTGTTCCGCAGATTCTGCATCAGAAAATAATTCCTTCGCCAGGACCGGTGCCTGAGTATTCTGTGCTTTTAGCTTGCTCTCGAGCATCTCTTCCTTTAAAGACAATATTTTCTCCCCGGGGAGGTCCGGTTTCTCAGTCCGGGCCGGCGGGACATTTTTAGATGAAGTCACCTGCTTTGCCGGTTCCTCTTCCGCCGTCTGACTTATGCTTTGCTTCACCAGCGGATCGGCTTTTTTCTGCTCCGCCCGAATATCAGTTGAAGCCTTCTCCGGCGGATCTGTGGGTTGTTCATTTATCTGCTCTGGCAGGGTCTCGACAGGTTTGGTGACTTCAGGTGTTTTGCCCAGGATAAGCCACCCGGCGATCGCACCAACGATTATCAATGCAGCTGCGGGTAACAACCACTTTTTCGCACCCGTGGCTGCTTCAATTTTGCTCTCATGGGAAGGTCCCAGGCGCGTGGTGGGCCGTTCTGACTGCATGACCGCCAGGATGTCCACATCCTTCATGACCCGCCAGATTGAGTGATCACGCTTGATCCACTGACGCATCAGATCGATCTGGAAACTATATCCATTGTTGGTCTTTGTAACATATTTGATGTGAAAAAGGGATTCAAGAATACTGTTGACCACCTGGGTATCGAGTTCCAATCCGAGTTTTTTCTTTTTCGAGAGTTTGAGTACCCCGGCCGGTTTGATCTCGGTTTCAGGACCATCCAGGATCTCGGCCAGCAGGGACAACATAAGCATCTGGCTTTGCGGCAGACTGTTCCAGAAATAGATCATCTGGGGTAACGGATTCTCGAGGATCTCGTTAACAATCTGGTCCAGATCCTCCAGGGTGATCTGTGTCCGCTCATTTTCGTTGACAAAATCGACGATGTTCTGACCAACGATCTGGGTGTAAAATGGCTGTCCGGAAGTCAGACGATAGATAGCATCCAGCACCTTTTCATCATAGGTGATCTGGCCTTTGACCGGTTCGGTGATCAATCGAAATGTATCCTGCTCTGAAAGAAAACTCACATTCCTGAACAAGGATTTACCAAAAAGATTCTGCCAGAACGAGGTTCCCCTTTCCTGGAGGGTTTTTGAACCGGTGAATATGAACGAAATATGCAGATCACTTTCCAGAACGCCGGATAAAAAGGGTATGAAATTCGGACTCAGACTTCCTTCGGTGCTTTTTGTTTCGATCAGTTCATATTCATCGATGAGAAATAATTTGTTCTGCTTGGGATATGTGGCGTGAATATCATTCAGAAGTTGACTGAATACTTTGTAAGGACTCGCATCATTGGAGTGAAAATCATATTTTTTTTGTTTAAGGGAATCATCCAGGTTTTTGATCGTCTCGAGGGCGAATTTTTCAAAGAACTCGGCCTCATTCTTTAAACCGGCCATGGTCTGCATGTCAATCAGGATCGGAATGAAGTTGTCACCAAGCCGCCCGTTCAGGATCTGAAACAGGATGGACGTTTTTCCGCTTCTTCGTTCTCCGGAAAGAACGATGATATAACTTTTTCCGCCACTTTCCAGCTTACGACGGATATACTCAAAGTCGTCTTCGCGACCATAAAACATTTTCTTGGTTTTGATCGGATTACCGACAATATATGGATTTGTTATAGGTGTAAACATCAGTTTCTACTCATATGGTTTCATATTTGGTGATCATCGTTGATCAAAGCCCGAACAGAAATTTTGAGGGATCTTAAATTTATCAGAATAGAGTTATCCCCCGGATGATTCAGGAAATGTTTCATAGAACTAAAAAACATACGGGATTAATCCGTGAGGCGCCTGAATCATTGAGAAAGGGCAATTAAAAAATCATAACAAAAAACCCCCGCGGGGGAATCATTGATTCAACGGGGGTTTATATATATCCAGACCTGCAATTGAATAAGCCGTCAATTGTGATGTCTGATTTATTAAACGGAAAACTATGTATAATAATTTCTAATAATAAATAAAAATTAATATAAATGTATAATATTGTTGTTATGTATTCTTCATTACAACCTTAACCGCATGAGGCCCTCTGTTGTGCAAATCATTGTATCTAACAGTTGGGGAAATTAACTACTACTTGAAGGTAGAATATAAAATTGTTATATTACTATCCAGAGGTAGAAATAATGAGATTCCAAAAAACAACCGAATATGCTATCCGGGTGATGGTCTTTCTGGCAACCAATCAGAAAGAAGTGTTCTCTGCAAATCGTCTGCATAAGCGTCTTAATATTCCTTATAAATATCTCGGGCGGCTGATGCATACGCTGACTCAGGCGGAATTCGTAACCGTTTCCCATGGAAAGCAGGGCGGTTACCGGATCAACATCGCCCGGCAGCCGATCTATCTTTACCAGATTATCGGGCTTGTGGAGGGTCTGGAAAACTATGACCGGTGTGTACTCGGTTTTGAAGAATGTTCCGATGATAATCCCTGTCCCATGCACAAAAAATGGCTGGGATTTAGGGGTGATCTGCGTGAAATGATCTATAATACGACCCTGGACGATCTTGAAAAACCCGGGATTGAAAAATCCTGAAAGTGTTTTTTGACTATATCGAGATTATAAACAGGTGAATATTACGGGCGAAATCATCAACAACGGGAAAATAGAGGTCGACTTCATTATGGAGATTTATCTATATGAAATGGTTTAAAGATGATCCGGATTGGATACGAATGAACCCAGTCCGATTAGTTGATGGCATTGAGATGTTGAGCCGGGGTGAACACCCACTAGATAAAATTAATGCCTTGATGAAAGAAATCGGCAAAGGAGAATTCATCCTGCTCAAAACAAACTTTAAACCAGTTCCCCTGATCGATGAAATGACCAGGCAAAAATATGAAGTGTTTTCAAGATCATTGCCGAATGAACCGGATCAGCATTTTACATTCATCAGGCGTAATGTGTAGAAAAGGGGACTTATGAAAAGAGACCCAAATCTGCGGACCCTGTCATGGGAGCATCACGAAGGTCTTGTACTGACCTTCCGGATTGAACAGGGGCTCAGGAAAAAGAGTGATGTTGAACTGGTCAGAGCGTATGTATTAGATATGTGGGACGAGGAACTGACCCATCATTTCTGGCAGGAAGAACAAATCCTGCCGCCTGTTCTGAACCGGACGGAGGACGGGAAAGCTCTTCTGAGCAAAATGATCGAGGATCATGAACAATTCCACAGGATGATCTCGGATATTCGTAAATCAAAAGATAAGATGGAAGAAAAACTCGGGCATTTCGGAAAATCGCTGAATGCCCATATCAGGTTCGAGGAGCGCCAGCTGTTTCCATTTGTCGAAGAGCATTCCGGGAAAAATGAAATTCTCCGGATCGGCGAATTCCTGCATGAGCAGCACAGGTCCGGGAAAAAGTGCTGGGAACCGGCGTTTTGGCGGCAGGAAGCAGTAGCCATGAGTGGTGAGCAGTGAGTTGTTTGTAATTTGTAATTAGGAATTAGGAATTAGGAATTAGGAATTAGGAATTAAATAATTGTAAATACATATTTTAAGCAGATATATATTTGACAACAAGCTAAATTATTCACTTTTTTTGCCTACTGCCTACTGCCTACTGCCTACTGCCTACTGCCCAAGGGCTAATGAATGTTAACAATGAAAATCTATGGAGAATAACCTATTGGATTCCGGTAAATATAAAAGAGCCGACCGGTTTAGCATCCAGTCCTCCCGGCGGTGGATACAGATTGGTTTTACCCTGATCACCTTATGGATTGGTGTTGAATTCGCAATTTTTGTTAACCAGGTTGCGGCAGGGAAAATTCCGGCCATAGAGCGCCCTCCGGGGGTGGAAGCTTTTCTGCCGATCAGTGCCCTCATCAGTTTGAAATACTGGCTGACGACCGGTATTTTAAACACGATCCATCCGGCCGCAGCGGTCCTGCTGTTGATTTTTATGACCATGGCGATATTTTTAAAGAAGGGATTCTGTTCATGGGTGTGCCCCTTTGGCCTGTTGTCCGAATTCCTTACCGGAATTCATAAGAAGATATTTGACCGGCAGCTGAAATTGCCCCTCTGGCTCGATTACCCGTTACGCAGTTTAAAATATCTGTTGCTCTTTTTCTTTCTCTGGGCCGTACTGGTCCAGATGAATGTGGTTGATCTGGAAAAATTTATCTACAGCCCTTACAACCGGATTGCCGATATAAAAATGCTGTATTTTTTTACCGGGATGTCTGCAATGACTTTCTGGGTGCTGGCAATCCTGGTCGGCCTGTCCCTGGCCATTCCGTATTTCTGGTGCCGGTATCTCTGCCCCTACGGAGCGCTACTGGGAGCCCTCAGCTGGCTGAGTCCGTTCAAGATACAACGAGATGCGGTCTCCTGCATTGATTGCGAGAAGTGTACACGTGTCTGCCCTTCAAATATAAAAGTGCATTCGTCCGGAACCGTCATATCCGATGAATGTCATGCCTGCATGCAATGTGTTGATATCTGTCCGGTTAAAGACACGCTCTACTTTGCCCTCCCGGTAAAGCGAAAAATATTATCCCGAAAGGCCTACGCACTGGTCATCGCAGGGATCTTTATCGGCGGTATATTGATTGCGAGACTTACCGGTTTCTGGCAGAACAGTATCCCTGCTGATGAATATATATACCATCTTCAGCACATGGATGATCCTGAATATTATCACAATCGGGGGGAAGTCCCCGACTATGATCGCAGCAGCTTCGAAGGGAACCGGAACCGGAAGAAATAAAAACACACACGGTGATTCATTCACAAAAAGCAGTTGTTTAATCAGATTTCAAAACCTATATTGAAGACATGAAGCGCAGCAATACCAGCAAAAACAGCAGCAAGTCCTATGATCAGGCAGAAACAGATGTCTACATCAGACTGTCCAAATTCCTGGATGATCTGCCGGCCGGTTTTCCTCGTACTGAGGACGGGACGGAACTTCGTCTGTTAAGGCAATTGTTTACCCCGGAAGAAGCCGGACTCGTCCTGCATCTGACCCTTATTCCCGAAACCGCAAAAGTGATCGCCAGAAGAGCAGGTGAAGATACCGAAAAGATCAGAGAACAGCTGGACATCATGTCCCGGAAGGGGTTGATCTACAGTACGGAACGGGAAGGGAAGCAGACCACTTATATGGCCAACCAGATGGTCATCGGGATTTGGGAATATCATGTAACCCAGTTGAACCAGGAGCTTATCAGGGATATGAATGCGTACATTCCGACCCTGATTAATGAGGCCTGGAAAGTTCCCCAATTACGTACCATCCCGGTCAAAAAAAGTCTTACGACAACGCACGAGGTCCTGACCTATGAGATTGCTGAGGAGATCGTCGGCAGGCATAAGCGGATAGCGGTTGCCCCGTGTATATGCCGCCGGGAGCGTAAAATGGAAGGGGAGGGTTGTGATCGTCTGGAGGAAGCCTGTCTGGTCTTTGGCAGCGCTGCCGATTACTATGTGCGCAACGGTATGGGCCGGTATATCGATGACCGGGAGGCCCTCGATGTACTGAAGACCGCAGAGAACAGCGGCCTTGTTTTACAACCGGGAAACTCCCAGAATCCTGCAAACATTTGCTGCTGTTGCGGCTGTTGCTGTGGCGTCCTGCGGACACTTAAAAAAATGCCGCGACCGGCGGAGATGGTTTCCGCGCCGTTTTATGTGGAGGTTGAGCAGGAGAACTGCCAGGGGTGTGAAGTCTGCGCGGAACGGTGTCAGATGGATGCTTTTAGTTTTCCCCTGGCAAAGGCTCATCTCGACCAGGACCGCTGTATCGGCTGCGGTCTCTGTGTAACGACATGTCCTTCCGGGGCGCTGACGCTGGTGCGGAAGGCTTCCGCCGACCAGCCTGAAGTGCCCAGAAATACCCGCGACACATATGTGAAACTCGGAAAATTACGCGGAAAGCTGAATCTTCCGGTGATCGCAAAACTGCTCATTCAATCCAAAATTGACCGCATCATAGCCGGTAAGTAATATCTCCGGCTTCCATCACCGAAACTTTGCCTGAAAATTCTACGTACTGTAGAGTAGACATACACTAAACAGGAAAGGAAGGTAAAAATGCATCGTCATACAACAAAATGGATCAGCCTGACGGTTGCCCTGCTTGTTGTTGCGATGGGTATTTCACAGTCACACGCGCAGACGGTGAACTGGAAACTTTTTAGTGGCGGAATCAAAATGGCTCTGGAATCGGATAACCAGGGTGTCAAGGAATCGGCCATTTGTTTAATTCTGAAATATGGTAAAAAACTTGACTTACAGGATTCCCTGGACGATCTGGTGAAATTCTACCGCAATCAGCAGGCAGAACAGACCCAAAAGCTTGCCCTGCTCGCCATTTACAAACTTGATCAGCAGATGGCTTTTAAACTGCTGGCAGAACGCCTTGAATCTGACCAGCAAGATGCGCTCAAAATAATTTCGATCATGCATCCAAAATGAGGGGAAGCAGCGGGGCTTTACCAAAGCCCCGCTTTTCCTGATATGTTACCATAACAGCGGATTGCATGTATTCGGTATGACATAGATAATCTGCCGGAAGGCGGAAACCATTTTTATCTTTACATTAATTGAATGACCAGAAAAATCTGACACAAATTAAGGAGAATTAAGGTCTCCGGATTTTATGACAACAGACCTGAACAATATACCACGGATTATCACGGAATTACGTAGAAGTCTTGAATTAGGTTATTTGGTTTATTAAATCCGGACCCATAAATGGCAATTATTTAGTTCTATCAGATTAAATTGACTCCCGGTTGAATCAATTCCGTGTTATTCCGCGGTTCTGGAAATAACACACAATTGTTATCTCAAACGATGTCGTTGATTGATCAATGTTCATGGCCGCCCGGACCGTGGACATGTCCATGCGATAATTCTTCCTGGGTGGCTTCCCGGACTTCGGTGATCTCAACATCAAAAGTCAGTTCTTCACCGGCGAGCGGGTGATTACCATCTACGGTTACATCCGATTCGCCGATATCGGTAACCGTAACAACCTGAACGCCTTCATTACCCTGGACCTGGAAGCGCATACCCGGTTCAAGATTATCCACATCTTTAAAAGCTGTTCTGGGGATCTGCATCACCAGGGCCTCGTTTACCGTTCCATAGGCCTCATCAGGTGGAACGGTTACCTGCAGTTTCTCTCCGGCTTTTTTACCTTCCAGCGCCTTTTCCAGACCAATGATAATATTACCCCGCCCATGCAGATATGAAAGTGGTTGTTCACCCACTGAGCTGTCCAGAACTTCTCCTTCCTGATCGGTCAAAGTGTAATGAATGGTGACGACTTTGTCCTGAGTAGCTTGCACGATTCTCCTCCGTTTTAATCATTCCAATGTTTCTGAAAAAATCACGCGGATCCGTCAATCGCAATCGCTGAAGCGACCATATCGGATGAACCGGGGATATTCTGGGTGTCAAATATAATCAGTGAGATTTTTTCGATGAACCCGGCAAAAATTGAGTGAAAATTTCAGCATTTTTAAAAAGCCAAGTTACGGAATAAATAAAGAAACACAAAAAATTATAGGAATTTAATCATTTTGAAAGATGCTTGAGGGATAACCCGCTGGTTTCTTTCGCTGTAGAGAGAACAATGTCGGTGTTTGTATTTTTAATACCGGGCCAGGACTGGACCTCCGCAAGCAGTTTTTCGAGTGCGGCCATATCTGCCACCCGGACTTTGATGAGGTGTGAACCGCTGCCGGTAATGGCGTGGCACTCCAGCACTTCCGGTTTCGCCACCGCCAGGTCAACCACCTGCTGAAAAT
>Ga0209536_100002127_pt1 | contig 32254 bp, 23 predicted proteins | sample DeeMarSeWOR28_12_FD_187461 | JGI IMG/M metagenome (GOLD analysis project Ga0209536, IMG submission 187461) | Marine sediment microbial communities from White Oak River estuary, North Carolina - WOR-2-8_12 (SPAdes) (version 2) | ecosystem: Environmental > Aquatic > Marine > Intertidal zone >... | reverse complement strand
CAACAAAAAAGAAGTGAAAAATAACAATTTCTTGCACATGATGGTTCTCCTTCAAACAAATCTTTAAGAACGCTACATCCCAGCTCCGGCTACACACCAGAGCATCTATCGCTCAAAACAGACGTAAACCTCCCACAGGTTGTGCCTGTGACAGACAACCTTCAGACAAGTAACAGGGTGTTTTGCGCGAGACTTGCTCTTGTCAGAGAAAAACTCTTGTTTCGAACTTTGGCTTTACCTCTCCTCCTTGCTGAAGCCGTGCTCACACTAAGAGTTGAAATGCGATGATACTCAGACCGCCAAACACTACCTCACTCCAACTTCTGCTCCTCCGGCCGATACGCTCGAACGGTTGCCCAGGAACCATGGATACTCCTGCACGCTGGAAAGCCAAAAATCCAGTCAGAGCAATCTACGTCCACTAGTCCTTTCTTTTACCAATCACACGCGCCTGTGTCAAGAGAAATATTCCCAAAAAGGCACCAATCTTAATCCATATTCTGGGAGTGAATCGCAAATACAGCATTTTTGGAGCGCTCCGGAACACCGCCTAAAGCGGCCGCCACACCGAAACTTCTCCGGTTTGGCGGCCCTCCATTGCCTTGGCACTGCCTGCCTGTGCTCCAGCACCCTCTTGGAATCGGCTCTGCTATTGAGCTGTGCGTTCTGATTTCTCTTAACGTTCCTTCGTATTTCATACAGGTTGGGGTGCGATCTAAGTTGGCGTTCGATCAACCGGGATTACTCCTATACCCTTCAGGGTAGTAAATTCCCGCGAGTAAGATCATAAACTATTTTTGTAAAGCTACTTACCCGCGCAAGAGCGGGAAATTCCAACCGGGAGCAGTATAAACGGCCTGAAAGACGGGCCATAAAGTCTACAGACGGTCGGATAATTCGCCGAAACAAGGCGATGCTAGACTACGCGATTCAGAGTGCTTGCAGATAGTCAGCAAAGCGCGCCTTGGCCAAGCAGAAGCAGGGCGCCTCGCAGGATTGGCCTTGACAGAGGTGCGAAAGGTCTGATAATACAATTATCAAGAGTTCTTGGGTCTGGTCTTTGCCGCCCGGCTGAGTTGGCACCTCGAAAAATTCACAATGCCGGGCTCTTGAGGCGAGCTGATGGGTGTAATAATCCCCGATGATAATGGTCGAGAAGTCTCACGTGATCAGGAAACAGTCAGTGCTTCGGCGCGTGGCCAAAGCACTTTCTTCTCACAAACTTATCTCTTTTTAAGGAGAACTCTCATGTCCAAAAAATCGATCTATCCGGCTTGTCTTGTTCTTCTAATGAGCGTGATTCTGACGAGTTCAGCGGAGGCGGTCCTTGTCGGCTGGTGGAAGTTGGATGACGCCGCGGGCACAGTTGCCGTCGACTCGTCCGGAAATGGCTATGACGGGGCCATTACGGATGCGACGTGGGAGACGGGACAATATGGCTCGGCCTTAGGTTTCGCCGGCTCCGGTTACGTTGAGCTGCCGGCTGAGGCATGGTCGACCATTGAAATGCAGGCAACATTCACGTTCTGGGCCTATGGTGACCCGGCCGCCCAGCCTCAGGCCAACTTCATCTTCGGTGCATTTCAAGACGCCGCCAACAACGAGTCAAGGGTGATGAGCGCCCATGTGCCATGGAGCAACGGCCAAGTGTACTTCGACACGGGCGGAACGACGGCCGGCGGATATGACCGGATCAACAAGGCCGCGACTGCCGAGGAATATGCAGGTTCCTGGCAACATTGGGCGCTTGTCAAGAACGCCGAGACCGGTGACCAGCAGATATATCTTAACGGCGTTCTCTGGCATAGCGGCACCGGCATGACCAGGCCCATGACGGGGGTAACCGCCTTTACCATCGGCGCCAAACCCCAGATAACCAACTTCTACATCGGCATGATGGACGATGTCCGGCTCTACGACCACGTGCTGACAGAAGACGAACTCCAGGCTGTTCTTGCAGGTGCGGGGTCGGGGTTTCCGCTCGCTATGAGTCCCGATCCAGAAGACGGAGCCATGCTCGAAGCTACGTGGGCGAACCTGACGTGGAGACCGGGAAGTTTCGCTGTCACGCATGACTTTTATTTCGGAACCAGCTTCGACGACGTCAACGACGGTGCAGAAGGGACCTTTATGGGCAATCTGGCCACCAACTTCCAGGTCGTTGGCTTCGCCGGGTTTCCCGCTGCCGAGGGTCTGCAGCCCGGCACGACCTACTACTGGAGGGTAGATGAGGTAAACGATGCCAACGCAGCCAGCCCCTGGAAGGGCGAGGTCTGGAGCTTCTGGGTTCCGCCTAGGAAGGCCTACGAGCCAAGCCCGGCCGATGGCGCGGGATTCATAGACGAAAGTGTGGAGCTTAGCTGGACTCCGGGTTTTGGCGCGACGCTGCAATATGTATATTTCGGTGAGAATTTCGAGGATGTAAATACTGCGACCGGAGCCCTTCCCCAGACGGCTTCGACCTTTGTTCCAGCCGTGGTCGAAAAGGAGAAGAACTACTACTGGCGGGTCGACGAGTTCGATGGCCTCGCAACGCACAAGGGTGACGTCTGGAGCTTCAGCACGATGCCGGATATACAAATCACCGATCCGAATCTTGTCCTTTGGTACAGTCTCGACGAAGGCCAGGGCAGCAGGACGATCGACTGGTCCGGCAACGACAACCATGGCGCCGTCGAGGGTGCCGCTCGGTGGCTGGCGAACGGCTACGACGGGGCCGCGTTTCAACTTGGCGACAGAAACTACGTGGCCGTTCCAAATAGCGGCCAGATCAAGCTGATCGGTACCGGCAGCTACACCGTGGCCGTTCACGTCAGGCTCGAGGACCTTGATCCACAGGCCCTTCTCTTCCACGGTCTGGGCTGCTCCACCTGGGCCAGTTGGTTCCTCGGCATAGGCGGTGGCGAGCCCGACGCCAACCCCGTATCCCAGAGCTTCGTTTTCGGCGTCCGCGAGAGCAACGGAGGCGCTTATACCGGTGTTTCGGCTCCCGCCCGCCCCAACTCATGGGTACACGTGGCAGCAACGTATGAATCGAGCGTACTGAAACTATACGTTGACGGCGTGGAAATGAGTAGCGCCGCTGCACCATTGCCGTGGGACAGCGGCGAGGATCTCCATATCGGCGGCGATCCCGGCTGCGGCGGGCGCGTGTTCTCTACAGCGGGGATAGACGACCTACGTATTTACGACCGGGCCTTGACGGCCGATGAGATTCTGCTTGTTATGAGAGTTGATCCGCTGCTTGCCTGGGCCGCGAGCCCGGCCAATGGCTCGACTCCGGATATCGACAATGCGACACCGCTCAGCTGGTCGCCCGGCGAGATTGCTTCCAGCCATGACGTCTACTTCGGCACCGATGCCGGCGCAGTGGCCAATGCCGAGACGTCTGATACAACAGGCATCTATCGCGGCCGTCAGAATGGGACAAGCTTCACCCCAACCGAAGGTGTTGAATGGGGCGGCGGTCCTTACTATTGGCGCATCGATGAGAACAACTCCGACGGTACAGTAACAAAGGGCAGAGTCTGGAGCTTTGCAGTAGCCGACTTTATTCTCGTGGATGATTTCGAGAGCTATACCGACAACGATGTGGAAGGCGAAGCGATCTGGCAACACTGGATCGACGGCTTCGAGGTACCGGCTAATGGTTCGCAGGCAGGCTACCTGGATCCGCCCTATGCCGAGCAGACGATCGTTCACGGCGGTGGACAATCCATGCCCCTGCTTTATAACAACATCGCCGGCGTGAGGAATTCCGAGGTGGTACTCACCCTGGACGCTCCGCGCGACTGGACCAAGAACGGCGTCGGCGCTTTGTCGCTGTGGCTCAGGGGCTATCCGCCATCGGTGGGCAGCTTCACGGAAGGTCCGGCGGGCACGTTCACAATGACAGGCGCCGGCTCGGACATCTGGGGTACGGCCGATCAGTTCCACTTTGCATATAAGACTCTGAGCGGTCCGGGCACTATCGTAGCCCGAGTGGATGGCGTTCAGAACACCCACGCCTCGGCTAAGGCCGGTGTGATGATCCGCGAAACGTTGGACGCCGATTCGACGTATGCGTTCTCCCTTGTCTCGGCGGCCAGCGGCGTTGCCTTCGAGGTTCGCACGGACACGGGTACCAGCGCCGTCGGCACGACCGAGGCCGGCGTAGCGGCGCCGCATTGGGTCAGGCTGGAACGCGATATTGCCGGCAACTTCACTGCGTCGCATTCGACCAACGGTTCTTCCTGGGTGCCGGTATCCGGCGCCGTTCCGCTCAACGTTCCGATGGCATCGGATGTCTTTGTGGGTCTGGCGGTGACCAGTCATAACGCGGCGACCGCGACCGAGGCCAAGTTCTCGAATGTCTCGATAACTGGCAATGCCGGCACGCAGTGGGTCAATCAGGACGTCGGCATACTTGGCAATAATGCCGAGCCGCTCTACGTGTCGATTTCGAATGTCAATGGGACGCCTGCGGTGGTGGCCAACGACAATCCAGACGCGGCGACGACAACCGAATGGGCCGAATGGGTGATCGACTTGCAGCGGTTTGCCGATCAGGGCGTGAATCTGTCCGATGTGGACAAGATCGCGATCGGTCTCGGCGCCACCGGTGATGCCGCGGCGCCAGGCGGTTTAGGAACGGTGTTCGTCGATGATGTCACGCTGACTAAATTAGGTGGTCAATAACATGCTGCCGATTGAACCGGCAACTTGACAGCTTTTGAGCAGGATGAGATTTGTATCTCTGTGGGGCCTGTGCCGATCCATGCGGCGCAGGCCCCATTGTTTTGGCAGATACCCGGCGACGCTTGCATCCAACAGCCAGCTCGGGTATTCCAATCGAAACGCTTGAATCTGCAAGAATTTGATTTAGTCTTTTTCCCGCTCTTGCCCGGCGTCGTCACTGACCTCTTCGGTATCAGGGCTTGGCTCAGATTGCTCTTGAGCGTTCTCCTCAGACGCCTCCGGCGTCTCTGCGGCAGCGTCAGCCTGTGCAGTCTCGGCGGTGACTTGCGCCTGCGCCTCAGGGACTTGAGCCGCCGCAGTCTCAGGCTCGGAATCCTGAGCCGGTTGCTGATCAGCACCGGCCGCTTTGGTATCCTTCGCCTCACTTTCACCGAGTTTTAGCTGCAGCTTTCTGATCTGATCGGCGTCGGCATCGGAGAGAACCCTCTCGGGACCCGCCGGGACATGCGGGCGGGGAGCGTCGCCGGGCTCGCCGGTCTGATCTTCAGCAGCCCACCTGACCCTGCGCAGGCTCAAACCGATCTTGCGAGCGTCACTGTCAACCTTGAGAATCTTCACTTCGACTTCGTCGCCCACCTTGACTATATCCTGGGGTTTGTCAATCTTGTGGTCGGCAAGTTCGGAAATGTGCAGCAATCCCTCCAGCTCCTCTTCGAGCTCGACAAACGCCCCGAAATTCGTTAGTTTGGCCACTTTGCCTTTGATGATATGTCCCGGAATATACTTTTCCGGAATAGCACGAAGCCATGGATCTTCGGTCATCTGCTTTACACCCAGCGAGACCCGCCTTTTCTCCTCGTTGACCTCCAGGACGATACACTTGACCTCCTGGCCCTTCTGAAGGGCTTCTCCGGGATGGCTGTGTTTCCTCGTCCAGCTCAGATCCGAAATGTGAACCATACCATCTATACCCGGCTCTATTTCGAGAAAAGCACCAAAATTGGCCACGCTGCGCACTTTGGCCGTGACAACCGTCCCGGCGGGATATTTCTGACACGCGATGGCCCAAGGATTGGTCTGAGTCTGCTTGAGTCCCAGGGATATTTCCTGTTTTTCCTTGTTGACACTCAAGACCACCACCTCGATCTCGTCGCCGAGATTAACCAGCTCGCTCGGATGTGCGAGACGCTTGGTCCAGCTCATCTCGCTGATGTGCACAAGCCCTTCGATGCCGTCTTCGAGCCGGACGAATACACCGTAGTTCATCACGTTCACGACCTTGCCCTTGACCTTTGCGCCAATCGGATAGCGGTTTTCGACATCGTCCCACGGACTGGCCGTCTTCTGCTTCAAGCCGAGCGAGATCTTTTCGTGCTCTTTGTCGACGCCTACGACTATGCATTCGATTTCCTGATCGAGCTCGACAACTTCCGATGGATGCGAAATCCTGCCCCAGCTCAAATCGGAAATATGCAGCAGACCATCCAGGCCCCCGAGGTCCACAAATACGCCGAAGTCCGCGATGTTCTTGACAACGCCCTTGCGCAACTGGCCAACTTCGATCTCGGCCAGGATCTTCTCCTTGCTGCTGCGGCGCTCTTCCTCTATGAGCTTGCGCCTGGATATAACAATGTTCCTGCCTTCGACATCAATCTTGAGGATCGTACAATCGATCTCTTTGCCGATAAATCTGCTTATGTCGCCCGGCTTTCTGATGTCAACCTGCGAAGCCGGTAGAAAGACAGGCACTCCGATATCTACCAGTAAACCACCCTTGATTCGCCTTATTACCCTACCGGTAACGACGTCGCCTTCTTTTTTCGACTCGAGAATTGTTGCCCAGCCTCTGATGAGATCGGCTTTGCGCTTGTTCAGGAGCACAAGGCCGCTTTCGGAGTCGGTGTCCTCTAGAAGAACGTCGATCTCCTTGCCCGGTACTATTTCATCGGCGCTGTCGAATTCGCCGGCGTCGACAATTCCTTCGCTTTTGAGGCCCACCTCGACAACGACGTCGTTACCGATCTGCGATACGATCGTTCCTTTGAGAATAGTCCCGGGTAAACGCAGGTCCACCTTGGTCTGCAATGCATCTTCCAGAAAGTCGTTTTCCAATTCCCCAAACATTGCGCCGACCTGCTCGTTGAGCTTTTCTTCGGACAAACCCAATTTGTTAACAATATTTCGGTCCACCATAAAACCAAATCCCTCTGTGGAGTCTGCTTTCTCGACTTGTCCGACGCCCCACACTTACGCCAACAAGTCCCTGTGCCGCATGGCACAACTATCAATCTTTCAGTTAGTAATTGACAAACGCCCATTTGCCAACGCAGCAAATAGCCCCGAGATTATAACAGAATCTCAGCGGAATGCTACTACCAACTTGACTTTTGTAAATATGGGTGTGGGGCGGTCTCATCGGCCGCCTTGCTCGTAGATCTCCAGATTCCTCGCAAACTCGTCTATTATCCAGTCAGGCGTCGACGCCCCGGCTGTAACACCCGCCGTTTTCTTGCCACGAAGCACGCTATCGTCAAGCTCAGCCCAGTTTTGCAGGTGAAACGTCTGGCTGTTCACACCTCTGCACAGTTCCGCCAATCTCCGCGTATTGGCACTTTCCAGCCCCCCGAGAACGAACATAATCTCCACCTTCCTGCATAACTGCGCCGCGGATTCCTGCCTCTTTATCGCTTCTTTGCACAGAGTATTGATCACCTTGAGTTCGCTGAAGCTGCCCCGTCCGATGGCCCCCAGCATCCTGCCAACGAATTCCGGGTTTTGCGTAGTCTGACAGACGACTCCCAGTTTGGCGCTGTCCGGCAACTTTTGCAGATCAGACTCATCGGCAATGACCGCTACATTTCTGGCACAACCCACGACGGCCCGGACCTCGGGATGATTCTCCTCTCCTATTATGACTACATTGTAACCGTCGTTTTCAAGCTTGGCAGCTATGCGCTGCACCCTCTTGACCAGCACGCAGGTGGCATCGACGATCTTGAGCCCTTTTTCCTTCAGCCTGGCTATCTGTGCGGGCGCTGCCCCATGCGAACGAATGAGGACCGTCCCCGAATGAACATCCTGCACGTCATCCACAGTCTTGAGTCCGCTTTTTGCCAGCCGGTCAACCACATCCTTGTTGTGGATTATAGGACCAAGGCTGTACACTTTGTCTTCGGCGGCCAGGATCTCTTCTGCAACGCTGATGGCATTCCTGACACCATGGCAGAATCCGCATTTTTCCGCAACCAACACTCTCATAAGATCCGCAAGACCAGAAAAAGAACGCGACTAAAGAACTCTAACCCGACAGTCTATAAAAAAACTTCGGCACAATCCAGCAAAACCCTTCTTTCGAGGAAAAACTCTGCACAAAACCATCGATATTTTGTCAAGTTTGTTCTTGACGGGCAAAGGCAAATCGGTTTTATTTCGAAGTCGAGGGCTGAGAATGCAGAGTTTGTCGGGTCACTGCAGCCCTGCAACGGACTTGCGTGTTTTAGGGAAGGTCGAAAGGATTATTTTTCAAGGAAAGGATTTAGATCATGCGAACAGTCAGACTTCCAGCAATTTTCGCCTTGTGTGCCTGCCTCTCACTGGTCACCGGCTGCGGCTCCGAACTCCAGGACCTGCGGATCCAAAACCAGACACAGCAGAAACTCATAGATCAGCTCCAAGCCGATCTGGGAACGATCACGTTGGAGCGCGATAAATTGAGAAACCAGCTCGCCGCAGCCATGAAAACAGGTGACATCGATGTGCAGAGCCTGCAGGAACAGATCGCAGCGCTCGAAGAGAACAAGAAACAGATGGAAGAGATGATAGCCTCGATGCAAAAGCAACTGCTTTACGGCAGCGCCGTACTGCCGCCGGAGTTGAGTACGATGCTCGAGGACTTTGCAAACCAGCACGATATGGTTACGTTCGATTCGAGCCGGGGCATAGTCAAATTCAGGAGCGATCTGACCTTCGATCGGGGCAGTGACATCGTGGCCGCCTCAGCCGTTGCGGCAGTCAAATCGCTCGCCGGGATTCTCAACAGCGAAGACGCCAAGAAGTTCGACGTTGTAATTGCCGGGCACACTGACGATATTCGTATTGCCAGAGCCGAGACCAAGGCAAAGCATCCGACCAACTGGCACCTTTCAGTCCACAGAGCAATATCCGTCAAGGACGTGATGGAAAGCACCGGCGTAGAGCCCAAACGAATGAGCGTGCGAGGCTTCGGCGAATACAGGCCTGTAGAGGCAAACCTGCCCAACAAGAAGGGCAATCCGAAAAACAGACGAGTGGAAATCTACGTTGTCGCTCAGGGAACGTGATGCAAGATTTGCGATTTTCGATTGCCGATTGATAATTTCAAGTCGAAGATCGAAAATTGAAAATCACTTTGAATGGCAGAACGCACTTTAATAATTGTCAAGCCAGACGCTGTACAACGGCATTTGATTGGCCGTATAATCGCGAGGTTCGAAGAAAAAGGTCTTCAGCTCGTTGCCGCTAAACTCCTGCAAATCTCTGAAGATGAGGTGCGTCAGCACTACGCCGCGCATAAGGGCAAACCGTTCTTTGAGCCGGCGGTGAAGTTCATGTCCACGGCGCCGTCGCTCGTTATGATATGGCAAGGCGAGGGTGTCATAAACATGGCCCGCAAGATGATTGGCACCACTCTCGGCTTTGAAGCCGCGGCCGGCACGATCCGCGGGGATTTCGGCCGATCCGAAAGATACAACCTCATTCACGGCTCGGATAGTCCGGAAGCGGCCGAGAAGGAAATCGAGATGTTCTTCGCGTCAGACGAGATACTCGATTACGAATTCTCCGATGCTAACTGGCTCTACGTCCAAGGAGATAGTCCGAAAAAGTAACGCCTCCCCCGCCTCATCGGGCCACGATTAGTTCGGCTCGGTGATCCGAAATAGCCAAACACAACTGCGCCCGGTTGCAGCGGCCAGGCCTTTTTCCTTGAATCCGCCGCCCTCTTATGGTACAATAACCGCCGTTAATGTGAAGCTGTCCGGAGGGTAGATATTAAGATGAAGAAACTCGTTTTCACTCTTCTATGCCTGCTGCCGATCCTTACGTCACAGGGGGCAACGATCACCGTCGACGATAACGCAGACGCAGACTTTGACAATATCCCCGATGCGATAAACGCATCCAGCCCCGGCGATACGATCGTCGTCAGAGCCGGCACTTACAATCGGAAGATCTCCTTCAACAGCATGGCCGTTACTCTTACCAGCGAAAATCCGGACGATCCGAACATTGTTCGCGCGACGATCATCGCCGTCGATGCCGACTACAGCGTAAGCTTTGATTTTGGCGAAGGCAACGATTCGGTCCTCACCGGTTTTACCATTACCGGCAGAGGTATCCACTGTTACGGCACCTCGCCGACCATAACCAAGAACATTATCACCGACTGCAGCAACTACGGCATCTACGGCGAAAACAACGCCAAACCAATCATTTCGGACAACACGATAAGCTCCAACCTCCTTCAAGGGATATACTTCTGCCATGGCCCGATCACAAACAATATCATTACGGAGAACCAGGGCGGTATCGCCTACAGTAACGGTGCAATAATCGACAACGTTATCTCAGACAACTCTGAAACCGATTCCGGACAGGGTGGCGGCCTGTCTTTTTGCAGGGGTTTGATTGCGGGCAACGTAATCGCCAACAATTATGCGGTCTACAAGGGTGGCGCATGCTACGAGTGCTCGGGTGACATAGTAGGCAACATCATAGTCGGCAACTCAAGCAACATCGCCGGCGGTGCGCTCTGCAACTGCCGCGGCCGGATAGTCAACAACATCATTACCGGCAACATCTCCGACAGCGGAGGCGGCCTGTTCGGCTGCACCGAGGTGTACAACAACACCATAGCAGGCAACAAGGCCGATGTAAGCGGCGGCGCCCTGAGCCAGTGCCCCGGTTACGTCAACAGCAACATAATAGTGCTCAACAGAGCCGCTTCCGTCGGCGGAATCGACGGGGCAAGCATCAGCTCTTACAACGCCTTCTGGTCGAATGAAGGTGCGAACTTCGGACGTGGAGCAACCCCGGGTGCCGGTGACATTGTCTCCGAGCCGCTTTTTGCAGCCGACGGCTACTGGGACCCCAACGGGACGGCCGAAGAAACCGACGACTTCTGGGTGGACGGCGACTTCCACCTGAAATCGCAGGCGGGCAGATGGAGTCCCGCCGACCAGGCGTGGATCGCCGATGCTGTGACCAGTCCCTGTGTTGACTTAGGCGACCCCGGTCTGGATTGGACAGAGGAATTGTGGCCGCACGGCAGACGCATCAACATCGGGGCATACGGCGGGACGCCTGAAGCGAGTATGTCACTGTCCGACATCGGTAACGTGGCGGATCTCAATCCCGACGTTAACGATGCCAATGACTGGGTGGATGACACTGACCTGGCCTTGCTCAACGACAAATGGCTGTCCGAGCAGACACCACTGGCCGAGGACCTAGATAGAAACGGCATCGTCGATTCCAACGACCTGGCAATTCTCATGGCCAATTGGAATCCCAAGCCCACGGCACCAACGCCCAACCCGATGACTTGGGCCCAAGCGCCCGGCGATGCGTCAAGAACTGCGATCTTCATGAGTGCGACCGTTGCTGTTTCCACCGACGGCAGCACGGTCGAATACTATTTCGACGCCACAGCGGTGGGCGGCCACGACAGCGGCTGGCAGTCAAGCCCGGAATACATCGACACGGGCCTTACGGCAAACACGACCTATTCGTACAGGGTAAAGGCTCGCAACAGCTCGAATCTAATGGAGACTGCATTTTCGGATGAGCGCTCGGCCACGACTCTGCCCGCAGACAGCACGCCGCCAAGTCCCGATCCGGCGAGCTGGGCGACAGAACCCTTTGCTTCGGGGCCATCGTCGATTAGCATGACGGCAACGACCAGTTCCGACGAGAGCGGCGTGGAGTACTACTTCGAATGCACATACAACCCGGCCTTCAGCAGCGGCTGGCAGGACAGCCCCGTGTACGAGGCGGTTTCTCTTCCGAAAGGTCTGTACAGCTTCGTCGTTAGGGCTCGAGACAAATCTCCCAACCGCAATGTCACCGCCGACTCGACCGAAGTGACTCTCGATCTGAGCCCGCCGACACCCGATCCGATGCAGTGGCAATTGCCGCCGGACGAGGTCTACCACGGAGGGGGATCTTTCGACTACTGGGCCGAGATGACGGCAGCAGAAGCCGCCGATCCCAGCGGCACCGTGCAGTACTTCTTCCAGTGCACGACCCAATCGGGCTTCAACAGCGGCTGGCAGGACTCACGCTACTTTCAGGTACAGCTCGGAAGAAGCGGCCAGGGTCACCGCTTCCGCGTCAAGGCCCGCGACATCTACGGCAACGAAACCGCCTTCTCCGAAGAACTGGCAGCCCGCTAACCGCTGCGGGCGCAGCCAAGAGCAAGCCCGGAAGCAATAGCCAAGGCAGTGCCAGAGGTGGCCGTGATACTGACAGCGCCGCATCATGAAGCGGTATTTCTGCTCACGGGACGCATCGACCGATCCGGAAACAAAGCTATGCCGACGTGCCGGCCCGACAACGAATTCTGCGGCGGTCTTCAAAAAGCATATTAGATTGCCATTGGCAGGCAATTCCGCCACGTGAGCGAAAAATACTTGCTAATTTCCCAGAAAATCTAAAGACTGGCAGAAAATCGTCCGATAATGACAATGACGGTAGTACCTGAACAGGGATGTGATGAATCGTCATTTTCTTTTCATGGAGTCCTGCCCCGAGACCGAGACGGGCAGGAACAATTGGGAACTTTCAAGATGAAAAAGAAGGTAAAATGCCGCTGTCCAGTGTGTGGATCGGTCCAGTTGGTGGAATACTCGCCTATCCTCGCCAGGACCATGCAATGCAAAAAGTGCACTGCTGAATTCCAAGCCGTGCCTGCAGAACCTAAAGGTCGGACAAACCGCATGCGTGGCATCCGGAAGCCATTCGTGCTGTGCAAGGACTGCGGCAGTGATATGAGCAGCAGAGCGGACAGATGCCCAAGCTGCGGGGCGCCGACGGCTAATACAAGGATAAAGCGGCACATAAGACAACACCTCATACGGCGCAAGAAATGGCGCAGCAAGATGTGCGCTGCCTTATTATTGATCGCGGCGACTTTGATAGCCACCGGCTTCGGATTTATCCACGTCATAAGTGGCTCAAATCTTCCCTCTCGGCGCATCGTTCATAAGGGTTCTTTCGGATACAGCGAGACTTTCATAAACATCGATAAGATCACCGGCATGCCCTGGGTGTTCGCCAAGTCGAAGTATCCCATCGGCTGCAAAGTCCTCCAGGAAAAGGGCCATATCGAATCCGATGAAGTATTTGAGCGAAGGATTAAGAGGCAATTTGCGCAACTGCACCGCTGACTCTGAATTCTCTTGCGGCAGAAGCCGGCACTGCATTTGCCGCCGGAGTACCAAGGTGAACGTTCAGAAACGTGACAATCGCACAATGTTACGGAGGTCATATGCTTGCAGTTGATCCTATCCTACTGGAGATAGACAAGCTCATTACCGGATCGCGCCTCAAGGAACTCGCATTCATTGCCGATACCGACATCACAGAACGAATCTACAAGATGGACGCCGTTCTGAAAGAACTAAAGCCCGGGGCGTATTTGCTCGGAACCGGCTCTACCACAGTTGGGATCATACCGCTTACAGTCGACGAAGTGGCGCTGGGTCGTTCGCCGACCGCACTTGAAGAGCCGGGGGATGCGATTATAGACTACGCAGCCACCGATACGATGTATTTCGCACCGAGAGAAGTCTCCAGGTCACATGCCAAGGTCATAAGACGGATAACCGGCTCGAGACTTGAATACGTTGTCGTAGATACCCAGAGCACGTGCGGTACATTTGTCAACGGCATGCGTGTTGACCCTGCAGGTGATGGTGTTGTGCTCTTTCACGGAGATGTCTTGTCCCTCGGACCGTCACAGACGAGCACATACATGTTCTATACTGTCGAAACGGCATGAGCTGGCAGACGACAGGCTACCTTTGAAAGCTCCACATCTCGGCGGCCATATCCTTGGCGGCCGTCCAGCCGACATGGAGATCGAGGTGCAGGCTGTTGCAGCCGTTCCTGTGCCGGGCCCTCGCGACCCTCCTGCCGCTTGTTATGCCATGGTCCTCGGACATGGGCAGGTGACTCTCACGGAAGACGTCACAGCGAGTGACGTCCCGATCGGTCGCCTTCTTGATGATTGTGCGCCATGGGCCATCTTCATTGTCGGCAAGGTATATAGTAGAGGCCGGACGGGCGCAAGCGGTCAGCTTGGTGGCGATTCTCTGCATGCTGCTGCCGCCGTCGTTAGTGTTCCGCCAGCCGTTGACCACATAGCAGACGGTTTGTTCCCTGTCAGGATAGCTGGGACAGCGAAAGATGTCGACGCTTCTGTAATCGTCGTTGACGGGCTTCTGAGCGATAAACGGCATGAAGAGTTGAAACCAGGGTTTGATGTCCCCTCCCCACTCGGCCGAACGCGGGATATACAGGTCGTAGTGATCGGCGTAGAAATTGGCGGCCAGGCCGATCTGCTTCAGATTGCTCTTGCATACAACCCCCTTCGACTGCTTCTTAACCCGCTGCAAAGCGGGCATCAATATCCCCATCAGCAGTGCAATGATCGCGATTACCACCAGAAGTTCGATCAGCGTGAATCCTTGTAATCTGCACACGCCTGTCGCCCTTCCAGCAAGCCGCTTTGTGTCCCCATCCAATTGCCGTAGATATGTCTCTGCCATGACACTACTATACCAGATCTCTACCACGTTGGCCATAGAAATGTCATCGGAAAGAAACTGTTTCCCAGTGGAACAGATGCGATCGTCACTCGTCACCGTAGACTTCGGCCTCACCTCGGTAGTCAGCGGTCTCTTCGGCTTCTGTGGCTGGTTGCCGGCCCGGCGTCTCTTGCGGTCGGGGAAATTGCCAGACGATGTCCCAGCCCTTCTCCTGTTTGTCTTCTTTCGGACTGCCGTTGTTGTCCTCTTCGTCCGGGCCGACACTGTACAGGACAAAGCCATCGGCGCCGGATCGATAGATCAGCGGCGCACCTGCGAACGGATCCCTTATATCCTCGGGGTCGAATCCCGTGAGAGCTTGCGGGAGCGCCCCGCCAGACTGTTTGTTTTGTAGCAAGGCAAGCCCCGCGCAGGTGACGCGAATGTCTGCCTGCATTTGTGTGTGGGCCCGCTTGACCTGGCCGAACGCTGGCGCCAGCGCCTGCGCCAGGCCTCGGCGTTCTGCTTCTACCATCTCGTTGAAGGAACGTGCCTTATCGATCGAATAGGGTCGCTCCATGAGTCTGGCGGCTTCGTGCATTATCTTTAGATAGCTCGTGTGATATGACAGAAAGGCGGGTTTGAAGCAAGCTCCCATGATTGTCAGCACATCATCCGGCGAATTCTGTGAGAACAAGTCATGTTGCCTGAACAGTTCCCTTTTGGGCAGACTAAACGCCCACTCACCGAAGAGCAGTCGATCGCCGTCGGCGGCGCGAACAAGTGGACGAACGTCGTCAAAGCTCCTCAGCATCTCTGAGAGATCGCCGGTTCGTTGTGCGTTCGGCGCTTCAATTTCGCAAAGACTCTTGATGGTCTGGCATGAGATCCCGCCGACTATAGAGATGCGCACTAATTGGCTGACCAGTACAGGTTCTGTTCGCAGGGCGTCGGCCAATCTCAACTGGACCGGCACCGCGTCCCACGCGCTGTCCAGGCGACCGGCCTGTGCTTCGAGGCGTGCTTTGGCCCCGAGGATGCGGGCAATGCCCCTCAAGTCTGTGAGATGCTGCAGAAGTATGTTTATGCCTGCCTCATAGTCGAGGTCGAACCGACATGAACCTCGTCGCGCCCCTTGTTCAACGATCCACAGACCACGGGTGACAGCATCCTGGGCGAGCAACGCTTTTAATTCGTCAAGCTTATCCGGAGTAATGGATCCATCAATAAACTGACCTGAGAGATTGGCCAGGTACACCAGCAGGTTATTCTCGGGCGCCGGCTGGGCTTTAAGCAGCAGCGCCGCGCTCTGGTAGAGCGGCGCGGCGTTCTCGGTCTCCGGAACCTTGGGCGGTATTACCTCATGCAACTCCAGTGGTCTACCGTCTGCTCGCAGATCAGCATAGGCCCTGCTCAGCTTCGCCGCCGAGACACGGACAGCGATAAAGTAAATCAGGGCCAGCGCAACCAGTGCAATGCCAACGCCTTTGAGTATCTTGACTGTTCTTTTTCGCATTTGAGTCATCCTTTCCTGGTCGGTGCTTAAGAATATGAGTTAGGCCCGGCTCGCCCCGGGACCAGGCGGCTGCTGCCTTCCGGGGGAACCGGCGGTTTGGACACTCTGCTGCGCCGTGTCTGGTCAAGTACCCTGCGTATGTTCTCGGTGTAGTCGGTAAGCGCCGAGGCATCTATCACGGGAGATTTGCGGCCAACCAGAACCATGTGTTTTGCGAACGGGCCGTACGGCATGTCCGGCAGTGTGTCTAAGTCGGTGGGCTGATGTCTCGCAACGGATACACCTCCGGGCCGCCATCGGGCCAGCGTGTAGTCGCTGGAGAGGTTGGCCAACCAGACAATGAACGCCGCAGCAGCAGCCGAAGCCACGAGGCGCCTTAGAGGAATCTGCCACGGTGTCTCTGGCGATGTTTGATCCCACACATTTCTCGCCTCAGCCGTAATCCGCTGTTTCAGTTCGCGCGAAGCCTCGGGTAAATGTGCTCTTCTCAAGAAATTCTCAAGCGGCTCGTTTTCAGGGCGTTCGCGTTTCATAATGTAACATTCTCCAACAGGGTTCGCAGCTTTTCCATGCCGTAGCGGTATCGGCTCGCTGCCGTGCTCTGGGGCAACCCCAGAAACCTGGCGATTTCAATGAAAGTCTTTTGCCTGTAGGTCTTCATGACAATTACCTCACGCTGCTGCTGCGGCAGACGGGCCAGGGCGGCCTGCAAATGCTCACCCAGATCGTCGGGTTCGTAGGGGCTTTTGGCCACAACCAGCCAGGATTCATCGGAGGCCTTGACCAGCCGGTCTTTCTTTTGCCGGCGAATCCAATCGGAGGCCTCATTTCGAGCTATTCTGTGGACATACGCATCCAGGCAGCGTGCCTTGGCCAGTTTGTGCCGCTTGCGAACGATCCTGACAAAAACCGTCTGGAGCACGTCTTCGGCATCGTGAACAGAACAGAGCACACACTTGAGAAAGGCGAGCAGGTCGTTCGCGTAGCGATCCCACATCAGTTCCACCGCCGCCGGATCGTCGCGCGCCAGAGCGGCTTGCAGCATGTTTTCAGACAGCCTTTCGTTCAAGATGTTGTCCTGTCTTAGATTCATCAGTGAAGACAGCGCGGCACCGCCGATTTGTCTATCAATTTCACTTTTCTTTGTGAATCTTCGTGTACCGTACGGGAACCCTCCGGTCAGCACCAGAACAAACGGCCGCGATGTTGCGGTCCCAAAGACATCAAGGAAGTGGTGCAGAGTTGTCATTGACAACTACTTGTAGCCTCCTATGCAGAAAAAATATGATTGGCTGCAATTTAAGGAGATTTCTGATATTATCCTGCAATTGGCAAACTTCGATGGGCGCCGAAGCGTTTGACCAGAATAGAATTGTGTGGAGTCCAGTGTAGCATGACATCAAATGTGGAGCAGGTGATGAGGAGCACGACTTTGCTGATTATGTTCGCAGGAATGTGCATTCTGGCTTCGAGCACTCTGGCAGGCACATATGTGCCCTGGGATGAGTTGACCGAGGCGTCGTGGATCGATTTTGGCGAGCAGTCCATCTGGCCGAGCATGTATCCTGTTAACGGTGGAACAGCCGGCGTAGCCGAATCGTATCCGGTAGCCTTCTCCCCGGCCGGCGGAGCTAACAAGGCCAAAGGCATGAATGCGATCAAGTTCCGCCACGCCGGCCAGACTTCGGGCCACATGGTTTCGTCCGACCAGGCAGGTGTCTTCGAAATAGTCAATACGGGCAAGGACAACGTCTTCACGGATCTATTGGTAGTGGCAGCGATCAACGCCGGACCCGAATCGCTCGAGGACGGATTCGAGATGACCTTGAATCCCGAAACAGCAGAAGCCTTCACCTTTGATGCCAACCACTTCGGCTACTGCGATAACCCGTTCGGCAGACCCAGCGGCTACTACTCCACCACCGATCCGGCCGATCCGCACAGCACAGAGCCGGCGCATGATCCCATCGCCTACGCTTTCGAGACCGCAATGGTCACCGTCTATGCGATCGAAGGGCTAACATCGATACCCCAGGGCCAGTCCGTCAAGATCGAGTACAACTTCAAGAATCTTCCCGGGCCGGTAGTGTTCAGCGCATACGGCTATATCGGCACCGATCCGCTGCCCAGCATATACCACACCAACCGCGCCTTCGTCGATGCCAACGACGACAAGAACAACCCCGTCTCGACGTTTGCAGTCACGGTCCCGGGCGACATAAACAGGGATCTGCGTGTGGATTTTGCCGACCTGGCCGAGATGGCCGAGAACTGGATGATCGGAACAAGGTAGCATGAGTGACTCTTCTAACGTACGATACAAAAGCCAATCACAGGCCTTCAGCCTGGTCGAGCTGTTGGTCGTCATCGCATTGATCGTACTAGTCGTCTCGCTGGTGATTCCCGCCCTCGGTCGTGCACGAGATCAGGCAAACGTCGCAGTCTGCCGGGCAAATCTAAGATCTCTCGCACTGGCGTCCCTGGCATATGCCAGCCAGCACGATTCGGTTCTGCCAACCGGCGCTACCGTGAACAATCCTCACACCGGCCTGATAGAGATGCTCAGCGCCGGCAGCTACGTCGATGTCATGGAAACCTACTATTGTCCCAGCGAGACGAGACCGGAACTTCGCTGCTCTGAGCAAAACTTCAAAGCGGGCAACATCAGCTACTTCTATTATAGTTTCACCGAGCGACCCACCGACCGCCACCTCAGCAACTTTCTGCGCAAGACGGTCCGGTGGCCCCGCATTCTCACCGACACAATGCCTGCCGACACATGGCTCGCCAGCGACAGTTGGTTCAGCAATGTCCCCACGGCCCATCAGTACTACAAGAAGGGAGTCAACTACGTCACACTCGGCGCCACGGCCCAGATGGTTAAGGAAAGCCCGAGGTCAGAATTCAGATAGGCGACGCAATGACAACATTCCTCATCGGCATAGACGACACGGACAACGAAACCAGCCCCGGCACAGGCAGGCTGGCCCGGGGACTTCTGGCCGAATGCGCCCGGCGTGGCCTCAATCCTCTGGGCGTGACAAGACACCAATTCCTCCTTGACCCCGCAATCGCGTATACGTCACATAACAGCGGCGCCTGCATCGCAGTCGAATCCGAAGACGGACTGAAGAATCGGGATTTCATATACGACTTTGTCGCCCGCAGCCGCGCGGACGGATCCGACCCCGGCGTCTGCATTGCGGGCGCTTCTGATTTACCAGATTTCGTTGTCGAATTCGCCGATCGCGCCACCCGCCAGGTCGTGACAATGATCGAGGCCTTCGACCGGGCCAGGCAGGCGTCAATCGCGCTCTGCGGGCTGGGCGGAACGTGCCTGGGCGTCATCGGAGCACTCGGATCTGTTGGGCTGCGGGCATCGGGCGACAATGGCCGTTTCATAGATTTACCCGGACTTCGCGAACTTTCCGGTTGCGTCGACGCCGAGGCCTTTGATAGAATCGGCGTGCGTTTAGAACATTGCCATTGCCAGCGAGCGCCCGGCTCGAACGATCGCTATGAAACGCGCGACTGGGTGCGCCCGAGGCTGATCGGCGGCCAGGCCGTTTTGCCCGTTCAATGGAGTGAGAAAGAAGATGCGTGGATACCTGTCGATAGAAAAGGCAACAGCCCCGGCTGAGATGGTTCTTGGTCCCGACGGCATAAGAGGTCTGGCCATCTCCTTGAGCGTCGGCGCTATCGCCGGCTGTGCGGCGGCATTCCTCAAGCTCGGCCTCGGCCTGCCCGGTCACAAGGCAATAATATGGATGACTCCTGTCATTGCAGCCCGCCTGCTGGGCCGATGCAGAATCGGCACGACAGCCGGGGCCTTCACCGCGGCCTTCGTCTCACTGGGCTCGGGCGGCAATCTGGCCGGCGGCCTGCTGGGCCTGCCCCTTGTCGGCGCCGCCGGGGCTCTGGTCGACGCCTGCATCCTCAGGCTGGAAAACCGCAAGGCTTCGGCTTCACATACAATCATTGCGGTTGCGTTGGCCGCGATGCTGGCGAATCTTATCTGTTACGCAAAGAGGCTGCTCGTTCCGGTTGGTATCGCCCCCCACGATATATTCGGCAGCGCTGCGGTCCTGCTTCGTCCGACGTCGTATGCCCTCTTCGGCCTGCTGGCCGGTCTGATCGCCGCGGCGGGCACCTACCTTTTCCGGCGGCGCAAGAATCCGAACGAGTCAAGTTGAGGCAATTGTCACTACCTTGCCGCCGTCTCGCAGCAGATCAACACACAGCAGATCTTCAGGTACGTTTTCGGTTCGTCCGGGTACAAGCCCTCTCTAGTATTTCAGCAGGCTGGCCTTCGGCGTGACTTTGTCTATGTTGGGTCTGACGTTGACCTTGACATTGCCCATGGCCCATGCCAGGCCGCCGGCGATAATGCCCTGGACGTCGGGATTGGTCCAGATGTCGTCGCGGTGGCCAAACGACGTGTAGAAGACCCGGCCCTTGTCGTGCATGCGAGCCCAGGTCATCGGGAACGGCGGGCGCTGATAGCACTCACCTTCCATGCCTTCGTTATCCTCTATGAGAATCACATGCAGGTCTTTGCCAAAATTCTTGAGCGCGTACCATTCTTCCTCGAGCTTCTGGACCCGGCCAAACTGCTTAACCCCCGGGAACCTGCGCGAAGCGGCCCGTATTGTGGCTTCCTGCTGGGCGCCGTGCACGATGAACTCACCGCCAAGCATGGTGATATAGGGATCGACCTCGGTCTGGTTCTCGTATTGTGGCCCTTCGGTGCGGAACGAGTCGGTTGCCGCGTGCAGGCCGACGAAACCCTTGCCTTCTGCAATGGCCCGCAGAAACCGCTTCTTTCCCTCGGGTGACATCGGCGGAGTCTGCGCCTTGTTGGGCTTTGTCAGATCGCCGCTGGTGTAAAAGGCGATGGCATCATATTGATCGAGATCACCATCGAAGACCCGGCCGTCTTTGGTGCATATGACCTCGAAACCGTGGCGTTTGCCCAACTCGGTGAGGATTCTGTCGGAGATGCTGGGCCGGCCGTCTATGACTTTGACGGCACCGTGCTCAAAGCCGGCCGATCGCGAGAAATAGAGAACCTTCTGTTTTTTCTTCTCGCCGGCCGAGACCCATTGCATTGGAAAGGCTGTTGCCGCGACCGCCACCGCACCGGCGGTCCGGAGCATGTCGCGACGATCCATTGCATCTTTGTTGACCCTGGCATTATCAGGTCTCTTGCGTGAGTTCATCTGCATGATCTACCTCCAAATCTTCGCGCTTGTTGATCACCTTACTTGGCCCATCGGAAACCTCAATTCGGTCCCAAACAATACTGAGCGTACTGCCCACATTGTACTGGGCATTATTCACTGGAACTTCCAGCATCATTGCCTTGTGTTTCTGCTCGAAGTGCGCAACATGCGCACGGTTCCGGGCAGAGCCTCACCCACCCTTTTTGCAGCCGGTCAGGGCTGTTGCAAAAAAGGCAGCCAATATTATAAACGCCACGTACTTCTTCATGTTCTTTTTCTCCTGTTTCGGTCGGCCCCGGCGATTATCGCCTGGAGCCGGAATGACCACAGAGTCTGCGCCAAAGAATACAGAACATTCATCGTCCAGTCAAACCGCGTATCGTCACCACATCTGCCTAAAACCTGCAGCCAGGCACAAAAAGACCCAAGGGCTCCACGTCAGGCCGACGAGTAAAAAAAGTGAAAAAAGTGAAAAAAGTGAAATTTTCTTCTCGACATCGAACAAAACTGAACGTATATTCATATAAATGAGCACGTGTTCATTGTAATGAACGAACATGATATTTAGTGGAGCAACTACTATGGCCCCGAAAATGCCACAAGAGCACAGCGACTTCAGAAAGCAGCAGATACTCACAGCCGCATGGGAATGCTTTGCCGAGAAAGGATATCAAGAAACAACTATCCGGGATATCGCAGACCGTATGAGCCTAAGTACCGGCATTATCTACAGTTACTTCAAAGGCAAGGATGAACTTCTGGAGGCGATCCACTCCTGCAGCATGGAAAACAAGAAACGGATTGCGGACAAGATCCGCCAGAAAGAGACCGCCAGGGAGGCAATAAATGAACTTTTCAGCCTCTTTCTTGAGAGCTGTCCCTTTGAGGAGCTCAGAAAAGCCATGCGCGCGGATCTCAGGTCCTGGTCTGAGGCGCTCAAAAGGGAGAACTTCAGGAAACTCTTTATCTCGCAATATGAGTACGTCCGGACGATCGTGGCTCAATTCGTTGAGCAGGGTGCGGAGAAGGGCGAGTTCAAGGCCGAATTCGATCCTTATGCCTTTGTTGGCTTCGTCAACGCCCTGCTTCTCGGTCTTGAAGTGCAGGTAGCCCTGATCGACGAAGCGGCCAGTCGCAGCTACGTTGACAAAATAAAGAACATCCTGCTCAGCAACGTGTGGCGGGATGTAATGGACGGTTCCGGGGATGGCCCGCTGGAATAGACACTGATCAGCCGGCATTCAGTTTTGACAAAGGTAATTTGTGGGAGCAGAAAAATGAAACAGCAAAAAACCATCGCAATTCTCTCAATCTGTGCTTTGCTGACGACAGCCAGAGCACACACTCAAGGAAGGCCCGCGAGTGCCCCGTTTGAAGGTTTTTCAGAATTCGCCGAGCAGTTGATGTCACAATGGGCTGTTCCGGGCCTGGCCGTGGCAGTCGTCAGAGACGGTGAAGTTGTTTACATGAGAAGTTTCGGATATCGAGATACAGAAGGGAAGCTACCGGTTACTTGTCGAACACTGTTTCCCATCGGATCGGCAACGAAGTCCTTCACCGCTATGGCGATTGGAATGCTCGCAGATGCGGGCAAGCTCGATCTGGATACGCCGGTGATCGAATACATGGGCGACTTTCGACTCTACGACGAGTACGCGACACTTCACGTAACGCCTCGCGATCTTCTCTGTCACCGAACCGGTGTGCCGTCGCAGACTTCCCTGACACTTCTGTCAGCGATGGACCGATATGAATGCTACCGCCGTCTGCGCTACCTCGAGCCGACTTCGGACCTGCGCAGTGTATTCCAGTACAACAACTTGATGTACACAGCCGCCGGCATTCTCGTCGAACGCCTAGGCGGCAGCTCCTGGGAGGAGTTCGTGGCTGAACACATCTTTCAACCTCTTGGCATGGAGCGCAGCAACTTCAGTGTCGCCGACTTGAAAAAGGCTGATGATTTTGCCCAGCCTTATATGGCGCTTGACGGCAAGCCGGCGAGAGTCCCGTTCCGCAGCACTGATTCGATCGGCCCGGCCGGCTCGATCAATTCAAATCTCGAAGAGATGACCAAATGGCTGCTGTTCAATCTAAACTGCGGCAAGGTCGGCGACAAACAGCTAATCTCACGAGCGAGCCTCGCCGAGATGCACAATCCCCAGATGGTGATCAGGACTCCAATGTGTGGATATCTAAAGCATCTCAAACTGTACGGCATGGGATGGTTCATCTCGGATTACCGCGGCCATCGAGTGATTCACCACGGCGGCAACGTAGACGGTTTCTCCGCACTTGTCAGCTTCATGCCCGAGGATAAGACAGGTGTTGTAATTCTCCTGAACTCGACCAACTTCATGTTCTTTGTCCTTGAGCGAAACATCTATGACCGCCTTCTTGGTCTGGAGGAGCGTGACTGGAACACCGATTTCAAAAAAGCTTACGCCGATATCCTACAAGCGCTCGCGGCGGCACACGACAAAGGTGAGGCTATACCGGGTACGACTCCTTCCTTGCCGCTGGCCCAATATGCAGGCACCTATGAACACCGCGTTTTCGATAGCATCGAGGTAAGAAACATAAATGATAAACTGACAATAGAATTGCCATCCGGATTGCGCTGCGAGCTGGAGCACTTTCACTTCGATCTCTTCAAAGGCAAGACATCTGATTTCTATTTCCCCGTTTTGCAGGTCCGTTTCCATCTCGACGATGATGGAGCACTCGATAGTCTGTCAATGCCTTTGCAGCCTGACGGAGGGGATGTTGTGTTCAAACGGGTCAAGAAAAGAAAACCTGTCGCCGCTTCATTCGATTAGTCGCTCCAGCAGTTTTGGTAGGCAAAGTTGAAATCCTCAGTGCAAGGTGGTATTCTGTCCGAAAACAGGAAAAGTCCAACCGACAAGAATGAAAATGCTTTGACAAGGAGAAACAATGAAAGGTACGCAGACGATCACTTGCTGGTTTCTGACAGCCGCCCTGCTGCTTATTGCCGCCAGCTCCCGGGCGCAAGGTAAATACGATGCAAACTGGGAGTCGCTTGACAGCAGGCCCACGCCGAAATGGTATACCGACGCCAAGTTCGGAATATTTATCCACTGGGGCATTTATTCGGTCCCCTCCTGGGGCACAGAGAAGGCCTACTCGGAATGGTACTGGAGACGCACATTTAAAGACGATGGTTCACTGGAGGACAACGAGTGGGGCAAATTCCACAAAAAGAATTACGGCGAAGATTTTCAGTATCATGCGTTTGCCCCCATGTTCACCTGCGAATTGTTCGATCCCGACGAATGGGCGGATATCTTCGCCCGCTCGGGCGCCAAGTACGTCGTGCTGACTTCCAAGCATCACGACGGTTTCTGCCTCTGGCCCAGCAAGGACGCCAACAGGACGTGGGGCAGGCTCTGGAACAGCGTCGATACCGGTCCGAAACGTGATTTACTCGGAGACCTCACCCAATCCGTGCGCGAGGCGGGTCTGAAGATGGGATTCTACTATTCGCTGTACGAGTGGTTCAACCCGCTCTGGAAGATCGACAGAGAGCGTTTTGTCGATGAGCATATGTGGCCCCAATTCAAGGACGTTGTCACGCGGTACAAACCGTCCATCATTTTCAGCGACGGTGAATGGGACATGCCGGATAAGGACTGGAAATCGCCCGAGCTGCTCGCATGGCTATTCAACGAGTCTCCCTGTAAAGAGGACCTGGTCATCAACGACCGCTGGGGTAAAGGAATCCGCCACAAACACGGGGGCTACTATACAACCGAATACGGCGCAGGACTCGCCGACAGCAGCCACCCGTGGGAGGAGTGCCGCGGCATAGGTTTTTCGTTCGGATACAATCGAAACGAGCCACTGAGCAACTATCGAACCACTCAGGAACTGGTGCTGATGCTCGTCGACCTCGTCAGCCGGGGCGGAAATCTTCTTCTCGACATCGGCCCGACCGGCGACGGGCGCATACCGGAAATAATGCAGTCTCGCCTTGTCGAGATGGGCAGCTGGCTCAAGGTCAACGGCGAGGCCATTTATGGCACCACGACCTGGAAGAAGCCGTGCCAGTGGAGCCAGGGCAAGAAGCGTGACCAGCAGTACAAAGAGTATATGTCCGACTACAAGCTCATGGAGAGCATTGGCAAGCCCACCGAGGGCAAGGCCGTAATCGAGGCGTTCTTCACGACCAAGCCGGGCGTGCTGTATGCGACCACGCCGGGATGGCCCGGCAGAAAGCTCGTCTTGCGAGACGTCAGCCCCAAAAGAAACACAGTCGTGAAGATGCTGGGCGTCGACCACACAGTCCCCTGGCAGGCTGACGGCACAACGATGACAATCGACGTTTCGCAGATCACTGCCGATATGCTGCCCTGCCGGTGGGCCTACACTTTTGCCATACCTATCCAGCGGTAAACTCGGTATCAGCGACGTTTCTGTTTTGTCGCGCTGCCAATCGGCAACAGATAGCTCGGATCCTCGGGTTTGTCCCAGGCGTTTCGGATGGGCTCGTCGTCGATCCTGCGAAGCGGTGACTTTCCTGCACCGGACAAGCAGATGACTTGTCCATCCGCAGTGGCAACGTAGAGACTGTCTCCAGCAGCAGCCATTCCGTCGAAAACGGGAATGGTCTCCAGTGCGTAGCGGCTTACCATGTTGCCGTCGGCTTTACTCATTACCCAAAGCTGCCCGCCACCGTGCCCTGCGTATGCTTCGGCTTGGCGCTGCAGCTTGGCCTTGATAACTGGATCGTCCGGATTGTGGAAGGCCTGCCGCTCGTCAACCAGATCAGGAGGACCGGACACAAAGAGCCTGTCACCGGCGACCGTCATCGCGCGGGCGATAATCGACGGTTGATCCAGCCTCCACTGAAAATTCGCAGCCGTCTGATCTTTGGCCGGGAAGAAGTACCGCAGCTTCCAGTCGGACGCACTGGCGTTCCTGTATTTCGATCGCTGGTCCATGGCCCGCTCGACTTTGGCGATACGGGCGATATCCCCTTCTGTCACTGCCTTGTCGGCAGCAAAGAGGTGATGCTCCAGGACCGACGCATTGACCATGTACTCAGGTTTGCGGCCGAAACCGTAGACTCTGTCCTCGTCGACACAGAGAATGCGGCCAGAAGGCACAAGACGTCCCGCTCTGGGCCATCCGCTGTAACCACCCGTGACGCGGCGTCCGTAGGTCCAGTAAGAACGGAAGAAGTAGGAATCATCGAGAAAGCCGTTCTGGCAGAAGATGTGAAAATCTTCGGGCTCCTGCTGTGTCACCGGCATCAACCTGATTTCAAGTCGCTTGCCGTCGAGCGTAATCTTCTGCGACCTCATCCACAGATTCTTGCCGTCACACGACAGGATATCCGAGTGGGCCACGGGCATGTTGTTGCCCTGGGTCTTCTTGAGGTACGCCAGATGCATGTCCTGGCCCGTTTCGGGATCGGTGTCGTTCATGACCGTCTCGCCAAGAAGCTCGCCGCTGATCGGGTCGAGACGTATCAGACGGACACCTCCGTCGATGTACATGTTTCGCCCGGCGGTGCAATAAAGCACGCCGTCATGGACCAGCACGCTGCCGTGGACGCGCCAGGCCGATTCGAGCTGCTCCCACGCCATCATCCGGCGATCGAGCGGGGCGGCGCGGAATCGCCAGGCGAGGACTCCATCGTCAGCACGCAGTGCGTAGACGTAACCGTCGGCCGAGCCAAAGAGGACGAGCCCACTGTAGTAGGTGGGCGGTGAGTCGACCCGTCCGCCCGTGGTATAAGACCAGACTGGACGCCCCGTCTTGGCATCCAGCGCATGCAGCCGGTGCGTGTCAACGGAGGCTACGAACAGCTTGCCGGCAGCGATCGTCACCGCGCTGAGGCGACCACCCAGCTTCCTTTGCCAGAGCTGCTTGAGGTCTGCGGAGATATCTGCCGATGAAGATCCGCTGCGACTGGCATCATGGCGGTACGTAGGCCAGTCAGCCGGGCGCGCCGGTGGGCCCTCGACCTTGCGATAGGCAGAACCCCGCTCCAGACGGGCTTCGCTTGACAAGCTGGCCCTGGAAAACTCGGGAATGCCACCAGAAGCCAGGGCCTTGAATCCGGAAATCTTGGCCTCCAACTGGCAGCCGCAGGAATCCATCGGAGCGTATGTCATCCCGTTGCAGGGCATGACGCCGTAGATGCAGCCGCCGCGAACCCAGTGATGAGGCTTCCAGTGTTCGGTCGTCAGATCAATGTATTCCGTGCCGTTGCGCCCGGTAAGCAGATATTTGTCAGTGGCTTTCGAAGGATAGCAACGGTGGTGGAACCAGTGCACCTTCACGTCGGCGGGAAACTCTTTGACCAGCTTCCCGGTCAGGGGATCGTAGCCCGCAAATTCCCCATCGTCGGAGCTGGCGGCTACCGAACCCGTCCAAGCAAGCCCCTGAACCACAAACAAATCCTCGAGCGACTGATGTCCGCTGCGCCGCTTCTTCTGCTCCCAGATCTTCTTGCCATCTGCAACTGACCAGCCCGACATCTTGCCGTCGTTGGCGCCCAACAACACTACGTCTTCGTAGATCAGCACACGCGGCCCGGTCTTGGTTTGAACCGGCATAGGCGTAGGAGCCGATTCGCCCTCCCACAGTTTGTCACCGTTGCGGCGATCAAGACAAACCAGCTTTTGCCCGTCATGGAAAATCACGCGCCCGGCGCCGACCGCCAGCGAGCACGGAGCGACGGGGGCTTCGGCCTTCCACAAGGACTTGCCCGAGTCGGTCTCATATGCAAGTATGTTGCGGGACCTTCCATTCCATCCCCAGCCGGGATTTGCCCGGTTCGTGTTGGCCCAGACGTAAGTGTCTGTGCGCCGCCAGTCGGGTAGCGCCGACCGCGAGGTATCGGCCACGAAGAAGGCAACGCCATCGGAAACGACAATCTCTCTGGTGTGCTCACTACCCCTGTACGTCCGCACCGTCTCGCCGCTGGCGGCGTCCAGTACGGTTACCGGTGCATCTATTCCAAGAGTCACGTAGACGCGGTCGCCTATTGCGACCAGCCGGCGCAGCAGATGTGCCGGGCCGCTCTTGAGCGGATATTGTTGAGTGTTCCACTGCTCGATACCACGCTTCCACAAGATGACTCCGTTAAAAGCATCCCGCGCAATCAGCCGCCAGTCGGATGGTAGTTGTATAGAAGCCCTCGATCCCTCGTCGAGAATGTAGAACAATCGCCCCGATGCCGAGACCAGAGCGCTCATGCTGGCAGCATGGTCGTGATGACGCGACCACCGCGGGCTGCCGATCCACTGGAGCCGCTCGGGAATACCGACAACCGAATCTTCAGCGACAGGGTTTCCGTCCGGGCCGTGCAAATAGTGGGTCCACTCATCCATCTCCGCGGGCCAGGACTTGACAACCTTCTTCCATTGCCCGCGTTCCCGGATCAAGGCAACGCCGCCCGGAGCAAGGACGCGAAGCAATTCGTCCTCTGAGAGACCGTCGGACTCCTCGGCCACGATGAGATTGACAAGATTGTCGACGTAGGGCAGATGCCGACCGTCCCATTGATCCGCGCTCACGGGCCCATAGACTCCCCGCTCCATGATGCGACCTCGCGCGGCGGCGACCTGGCCTGCGTCGGTGTCCAGGCCATGCACGAAATATTGATCGCCGACTCGCAGCCGGGCTGTCAGATCACCGTCTCCGCAGCCCAGATGTACGATCAATCCGCCTTTGGTCCCCGCTTGTTCAACCAACTCGGCGGCGTTCTGAGCCGAGACCGGAATCGCCACGAGCAGGACGCAGAGAGCTGCAATTGCTGCAATTGAAGGAATTCTGCAGGCACGATGCCGTTGAATCTGTTCGCTCATGATATGCTTCTCCTTTCTACTGGAAACTACATGATTCAACCCACAAGCCAATGTCCTTGTGTAATCAGAATTCTACAATACGACGGCTTATTTTCCAAGCTGAAACAATTCTCCCGTGGCGTCAGACCCGATATCCCGATAGAATGCAACCGATTAGTGGCAGAGTAATCGATCCTTTGTAAGGAACGCTGTATGACCAAGAAATCAACCTACCAAATGCACTTACTGTGTATTGTGGCCATAGTGTCGTGCCTCTTCCAGACCGACAAAGCCCAGTCGGAATTCCGCGCCGCCATCGCGATCAGAGATGTTACTCCTGATCCGCTTCTACCTGTTTCGGGCGGAGTGGGTCCGTCCAATCCGGCCAGCCGGAAGTTCGGGAAGCTGACCGTCCGTGCGCTGACTCTCGAAAACGACGGTACGCGCATCTCAATTTGCAGCACCGATTTTCTGGGATTTCCCGGCGTGCTCTGCGACAAAGTGCGCAGAGAGGTTTCTGACATACCGCCCGAGAACATCCTCATCGGCGCCACGCATAATCACAGTGGGCCCGACTGCTACGGCTTCCCCGATCAGACGGGCAAAACCGCCGCCGATCTCGACTATGTCAATAACGTATGTGCCAAGCTTGCCGAGGCTATCAACGAAACGGTGACGAAACTCAGACCCGCATCCGTGAAGATCGCCACCGGAGATGCCCGGGGCAAGATCGCCTATAATTATTACGCCGATCAGTTGTATGATCGGCGGTGTGACGTAATTCAGATTCTCAATGGGCAGCGCAGGCCTTTGGCTACTCTCGTAAATTACGCCTGTCACCCCGAGGTGATCGGGCCCGGCCAGGGGATTCTGTGCCCGGACTTTGTGGGGCCGCTTTACGACCGAATCCGAGAAAAGACACAGGGCACAGGGATCTTCATGAACGGTGCTTTGGGAGGGATGGTGACAGCGGACTGCCGCGGTCCGGACGGCCGGGATGTTCAGACGTGGGGCGAGTGTGTCCGCATCGGCCATCTGCTGGCCGACGAGGCGCTTAGAATCATTGCCGCAGCGCCAGTTCTGGAGGATCCCGTGTTGTTCTGCGGCAACACCACCGTAACGTTGCCGGTGGAAAATGAGACTCTGCGGGCCATCGTCCAGATGTCACCCCTCGGCTTCGCATTGGACGATAGCGGATGTGTCAGAACACAAGTGAACGTGGTGAACATCGCCGACGCTCAGATACTCACAATCCCAGGTGAGGCTCTGCCCAACATCGGTTACTATCTCAAGCGCAAGATGTACGGTGATCATAATCTGCTCTTCGGCCTGACCAACGACGCCTTCGGCTACATCATGGTGAAAGAGGACTTCGACAGCTTCGAGCGGTACGAGTACATTACGAGAACATGCCTGGGTGAAATGACCGGCGAGATATTCATCGAGCAGGCCCTGAAGTTGGTCGACACCTGCCCCCGACCCCACCGCTAAACCACTCGCTGACAAAACCATCGCAAGGCATCAGATCTACCCCCGCGTCTAACGGCACACTTTAGTCACTCAAAGGCGTGAACAGCTACAGTACATTCGTTACTTCCGCGCGAGAATGTGCCTACTTTAGACGAAGGGCAAAGCGCAACGTGCCCGGCAGAGAGTGACAGGACCAAGGAGCGGCTCCCGTTACCGCCAGGCACATTTTTTGCCCGGAAAGGAGAAGTTGACGATGGATCTTCGCAAATGCCTGTTGAATCTCACATGCCTTTCAATGGCGGCTGTTGCAGCCGGCTGTCTGGTCACTTTCGAAGAGACCGCGGCCATCGTCGAGATCGAGATCGATAGCCCGCCGCCGGTCCCGCCGCAGGTTGTGGTCAGTCGTCCGTCCCGGCCGAGTGCACACCACGTCTGGATCGGAGGACATCACATTGTCAGCTCAGGCACATGGGTCTGGGTCCACGGCCATTGGGCAAAACCGCCGCGTACGGGCGCGGTATGGATGCCGTGCCACACAAGGCGCAGAAGTGAAATCTGGGTCTGGACACCCGGTTACTGGTACTGAGATCCCTGGCCAAGAAATCGACGACTGACGCATCTCAAGAGCTATGTCCTTCGTAATGCCCTACTCCATTGGCTCGACAGCAGTAGTGCTTTCCATCGACTGCCCGACCGTTTTTCCCCTCGGGTCTCGCTTGGTAGTCCCCCTTCTCGTCTCTCCCGAGTAGCGTAAGGTCATATTCTTGCGGAGCATCCAACCGGTGCCTGGGTCTATCTCGACAGATCCCTGGCCGGAACCTGTCAGAATTGTCTTCGACGATCCGCGAGTGCCGTCGGCGCTGGCGGGCTGCTCACGGTCCACGTCGACTTCTGCGCTGATGTCCACCAACACGGCGGCTTGTTTGTTCTCTCTCAGGGTATAAGAAACGGCGACCAGGAAGGAAACATATCCGCCGAGGGGCTGTTGGTTAGATTCGCCAGCTCGCTTCCATCTACTCTCATTGAATAGATATCAACTCCTCCGCCTCGTGTTGACCAGAAGACCATTTTCTTGCCATCCGGCGAATAACATGGTGAGCCATCCACAGCGGGACTGTTTGTCACATTCTGTTGGCCGGTTCCATCTGCGTTCATAACGTAAATGTCAGTGTCTCTGCCAGCACCGCAAGTAAAAGCGATTCTTTTTCCGTCAGGTGACCAGCAAGGAAATCCATCCTCAGCAGGACTATTTGTCAAATTCACCTGCCCGCTGCCGTCAGCATTCATAACATAAATATCCTGAATTCCGTCTCTCTTTGACATGAAGGCAATTCTCTTTCCATCAGGTGAACAGGAAGGGCTCTCATCAATCAGACTGTTTCTGGTCAGTCTCCTTTGCTCGCTTCCGTCAGCATTCATGACATAGATCTCGGGATTTCCATCTCTCAATGATATGAAAGCCATGTTCCCATCCGGAGACCAGACAGGATAAAGATTTGCCGCAGGATCATCTGTCAGTTTCCTCTTGTCACTGCCGTCAGAATTCATGACGTGAATCTCGCCATTTCCATCTCCATCTGAATCTGAAACAAAAGCGATTCTTTTTCCATCAGGTGACCAGCTGGGATAACCGTCATGCGCAGGACTATTTGTCAAATTCTTCTGCTGACTTCCATCTGCGTTCATGACGTATATCTCGCCATTTCCATCTCTATTCGAGACAAAAGCTATCTTCGTCTGTTCAAGAGAACCCTGCCCCGACAAAACGGG
>Ga0209536_100002126_pt1 | contig 32266 bp, 28 predicted proteins | sample DeeMarSeWOR28_12_FD_187461 | JGI IMG/M metagenome (GOLD analysis project Ga0209536, IMG submission 187461) | Marine sediment microbial communities from White Oak River estuary, North Carolina - WOR-2-8_12 (SPAdes) (version 2) | ecosystem: Environmental > Aquatic > Marine > Intertidal zone >... | reverse complement strand
CGAGCTCATGCACGAGGCGCACGTGGTGACGCACAGCGCCGAGTGCTTCGACTGCCACATGCCGATCGAGCACGGTCTTCCCGAGAAACACACGACACACATGGGCAAGTGCGCGTCATGTCACGAAAGCAGCCACGAGTACGCTCGCTGGATGTACGAGGGACGTGGCGGCAAGGCCGAGCCCATTGTCAGTCTGAGAGAATACGGAATTAAGGGGGTGGGATGGCTGAGTTGGAGCCCCGACGGCAGCCGACTCGCCCTGGAGGCCTACCGCAAGCGTGACAGCAAAGAACCGCTGGCTTCATATGGCGAGATACTGTTTGCACGCGTTGAAGGAGGTCGCTTGCAGAAAATAGCAGCAACGGATCTGGGGCCAGCCACGTCGACTTGGGCCCATACATGGTCGCCGAACGGCACGCGCGTGGCCTATAGCTACGAAGGTCTTGTAGCCGTTAGGCCCGAAGCGCGGCTTTATGAAGTGGCTGTGGACAATATAGTGGAGAGAATAGAAGCAGGAGCTATTCCGGCTACCCAGCCATAGGCAGCCGGATCCACTACAGGAAACATGCGTTAATCCTGGTTCGCCCCACAGCCTAGAACAAGCCAGAACAACCCAAAGAATGGCAAGCAAAACTACCGCATACAGATGGATAACTAATGGCTGTATAAATACACTTGAGTCATGGCATCGCCTTATTGCCCTCTATGAAACCTGGAACAAGCCGGAAAAAGCCAAAGAGTGGCGAACATAGCTGCCGCAAACAGAAGATAAGACAGAGTGACATCTTACTCAAAAGATGGCCCAATTTTCGCCCATCGGCGCCTACAACCAGAACAACCGAATACTCCCTTATTTGCTCCTACTTCGTGTCTGTTTAGAAGCTATTCCCACAGGTGTCTTGATGGCCAACACCATGGTCACCGCTACAAGTGAGGCAACTAGCAGAACCGCCATCATGGAAAAAAGAACGCACGTGGCTGCAATGGTAAACAAAAAAATACTGATTAGGATGCGAACAAACCTTTTGCGAACCAACATGGCAACCACGAAAGTTACGATGGTAATAGCAATCAGAAGATAGGTTAGAAATGAGAGTAGAATTGTTATGTCAGAGTCACCCATGACTATTCTCCTATTCCATTTGTGACATTCGTATTTCTCCATAAAGCGATAAACAGAATTACCACAACTATTGGGATAAAGGTTATTCCAAAATATTTTAGCTGTAGAGATGGCTCAGAGCAACATAATAATAAGCCGTATCAGGCCAACCAGTAGGTGCACTTTACTAATAAAGAAGAGCTGGCAACTTTCTCATGCCGACAGCTCTTTAACTACATTTGGTGTTTTGTTTCTTTCTGAGGTTTTCTACTGTGCCAAGGCTGCGATTTCTTCCGGAGTTAGTGCCGCGTTGTAAATGCGGACATCGTCAATCAGGCCGGAGAAGAAACTGGCCGCATCGAGTGTTTGTCCAGCACCAATGTAAATAGTACAACTCTCTATATGATATAGTAGTATTGTGGTATTAGAGAAATACTTATGATAAGAATTAAAATTCTATACTGAAAAAAAGACCTATTTCGAAAGGAGCGTTAGAGAATCTTATGAGGATGAAATTCGAACATGTTTTAATGGCTATTTTGTTTGTGACGTTTGTTTTTCCAACAATGCTGTTTGCGAGAGAGGAAGATGATGATATCCGTTGGATCTCCTTCCCCGATTCATCTTTTGAAGTGAACGGCTTAGCATGGTATCACGAAAATACTCCCGATTTGTATCGCCTTCCTAAGAGGCTGAAGGATATCGTTCGAGCACCAGTATGGAATTTAGCACAATCCAGCAGTGGTGGTGCAATCAGGTTTAAATGCAACTGCACAACATTAGCTATCCGATATGAAAATCTTCATGCTTCTGGAATGCGTAACATGCATGTATTTGGACAAAGTGGTGTGGATCTATATACCGACAACGTTTATATTGGAACGGCAATCCATGGGAAAGAGATAGATGTCGAACATGTTTATTTTAAAGATGCCGTCCCTGAATTTCGAGAACATGTTTTATATCTTCCTCTGTACAACGGCATAAAAATTAAAGCTATCGGGATCAATTCTGACGCAGTTATTAAAAAACCGTCTCCATACGCCATTCCAAAACCGGTTGTATTTTACGGCACCTCAATCACCCAAGGGGGCTGTGCCAGTCGACCTGGTATGAGTTACGAGGCGATACTCTGCAGAAAGCTTAACCTTGAACACATCAACCTCGGTTTTTCTGGTAATGGAAAGGGTGAAAAAGAAGTTGCAGATGCTGTTGCTGAAATTGATGCATCTTGCTTTGTACTTGATTTTATGGCCAATAATAAAGACCGTGATACCTTGGAAGCAGTTTATGAGCCGTTCGTTCGTACTATCCGACAAAAACATCCAACTACTCCGATTATACTGGTAACCCGCATATATGCTGCTCGTGAATCTTCGCTTTTAGGTGGTCATGAATTTATTGAAGCAAAACGTAATGTAATACGAGAAACTTATAAAAAATTGATAGCAGAGGGTGACCAAAACCTTTCTCTCGTAGAAGGATATACACTACTCGGACCACATGAAGCTGATGGGCTTGTAGATGGATCACATCCTAACGATCTTGGATTTCAGTTAATGGCAGACAGGCTTGCACCAATCATTGCAAAAACTTTGAAATTGCCGTTGCGGTGAGATTAATACCTCCTTTCTCCTTCACTTATTATATAATCCAGTAGATTAATAGGCCTCATTTATGTAATATTGTCTCGAAGATCTGAAAGTGTCTTACATTGTGTGCACATATGGCTTTCAAAAAACACATATACTTATAAGGACAAGGAAATGTTAGTATTCTCAACACCCGTCAAAGCAAGTTTCAATATCACGGTTTCTTTCATAGTAGTCTTATGTACTTCCATCTTTATTGGACCAGAAGTTTTTGGACAAACACCTGCAGCCAAAAATTATCAAATGCCTCCCAAGACGATATCTGATTTGATTGATGCACCCCCAACTCCAGGAGTTGCGATTGATCCAACTCATCAGTGGTTGCTGATAATTGACTCGCCAAATCTTATTTCGATTGAAGAACTATCTCAACCAGAACTTCGTTTGGCTGGAAGTCGGATCAATCCCATGACACATAGTCCGAGTCGGGGATGGTACTATACAGCTCTAAGATTAATGAACATTAAGACAAGGGAGCAAGTTGCTATTGAAGGAATTCCAAACAATGCCATGATTCGAAACGTAAGATGGTCGCCCGATGGCAAACATATTGCTTTTATTATAACCAAGCAAAACAGTCAAGATCTCTGGGTAGCCTCGGTAAATACAGGATCAGTCAGAAAGTTAATTTCTGATAAGATCAATAGTATTTACACTCCATTTGTATGGCTTCCGGACAACAGGACACTATTGTGTACGGTTATTCCAGCAAGCTTTGAAAAGCCGCCAACTAAACCATCGGTTCCACAAGGCCCTGTTGTTCAAGAGACAACTGGTAAAAAATCTCCGGCGAGAACCTATCAGGATTTACTTAAGGATTCCCATGATGAAGCACTGTTCGAACACTACTTCACAGTTCAAGTTGTCAAGATAACACTGGACGGAAAAGAGCATCCCATTGGTGATATTGGTATTATTAGCAGGATAGAACCATCACCTGATGGGAAATGTATTCTTGTCGAAATTCTGCACAAACCATTTTCATATCTTCTACCCGCCTCTCGTTTTCCCAAAAAGATCCAAATCTGGGATCTTGACGGCCATGTGGTTAAAGAAATTGCAGATCTACCGTTGGCCGATGAAGTTCCCATCGCCTTTGATTCTGTACCAACCGGCCCGAGAGATTTTGGCTGGCGTTCTGACATGCCAGCAACATTACACTGGGTCGAAGCTCAGGATGGTGGAGATCCCATAGCAGAAGCGGATATCCGTGACACGATCTACACATTAGATGCTCCTTTTACTGATAAACCCAAATCCCTGTTCTCATTAAAATTGCGTTACTCGGACATCATATGGGGAAATGAAAACTTAGCATTGGTGTATGAACAATGGTGGAAAGATCGACGAATTCACTTGTGGAAAGTCAATCCTTCATATACCGAAGAGGATGCAACTCAAATATTCGATTACTCATGGCAAGACAGATATAATGATCCAGGGTGGCCTCTCACTAAACAGCTGCCCAATGGCCACTCGGTTCTCTTAACAGATGAACATGCCAAATCGATCTATTTGGCAGGAGATGGAGCATCTCCAGAAGGAGATCGTCCCTTTATTGATGAATTCGTTCTTAACCCAAAGAAGGCAAAACGTCTTTGGCGATCTCAGGAACCTTATTACGAAAGACCTGTTGAATTGATTGATGTCGAAAAGGGAATTCTTTTTACCAGAAGAGAATCTATCAACGAGCAACCGAACTTCTTTATTCGAGACCTAAAGAAAGACACAATTTCTCAAATCACTCATTTTCCTCACCCCACTCCTCAATTGATGAACGTACAAAAAGAACTGATACGTTATGACCGTGAAGACGGTGTGAAGATGACGGCAACACTTTATCTTCCTCCAGACTATAAAGTAGAAGACGGACCGCTTCCGATGCTTATGTGGGCATATCCTATAGAGTTTAAAAGTGCTGATGCCGCCGGACAGGTAACCGATTCACCATTCCGTTTTATAAGAGTGGGCTGGCCATCTCCGCTGCTGTGGCTGGTGGAGGGTTATGCTGTACTTGATGATCCTACAATGCCAATCGTAGGAGAAGGAGACGATGAGCCCAATGATAAGTACGTCGAGCAACTTGTTGCGAGTGCAAAAGCAGCTGTGGATGAGGTGGTGCGTCGTGGTGTTGCTGAAAGAGGACGAATTGCTATAGGTGGGCACTCATACGGTGCGTTTATGACAGCGAACCTACTTGCTCATTCTGATCTGTTTTCATGCGGTATAGCTCGCAGCGGTGCTTACAACAGGACCCTGACACCGTTCGGATTCCAAGCCGAGGAGAGGACCTTGTGGCAAGCACCGGAAGTGTATTTCCAAATGTCTCCTTTCATGCATGCAGATAAGGTGAATGAACCAATACTCTTAATTCACGGGGAAGCTGATAATAATTCTGGAACATTTCCCATGCAAAGTGAACGTTTCTACAGTGCTGTTAAAGGCCATGGTGGTACAGCAAAATTAGTCATGCTACCGTTTGAAAGTCACGGCTATCGTTCACAAGAGTCTGTAATGCACATGTTGTGGGAGATGACCGAATGGTTGGAAAAATATGTGCGGAAAGTTGAGGTAGCTAATTAATCGTTGCTGATAGCCCTCTACGAAGCTTGGAACAAGCCGGAAAAGGCCGAACAGTGGGGAGCAAAACTACTGTAAACACAAGCTAAAACAGAGTGACATGGCAACTAGCTGTCAATATAGTGCGTATGATTATGCTCGAAGCGGCGATCGAAACAGGAGTCGATCCTATTCGGCTAAGTTTTGTATATGCTGTCAGAACTGTTTTAAGTTTCGCACCAGCATTAGCCTGTGAGCCGATATGGAAACTACCTCGGATTTATAAAGCAATGCTTTTGGAAATTGGGAAATGTCTTGTACCGGAAAGACCAGGCAGAAATGAACCGCGAACCGTGACGCGAGTGTATAAACACTATCCAAAATTGAGGGGAACGCGGGAACAATGGAGGAAAGCCTATGCAGCTTAAGGAAACGCCATTCGCCAATATCTACCTATTTTCAATAATTCTTAGCTCCATAAGCTATTATATACAAAAGAATTAAGTCATGGTCAAAAATTTGCTGACGTATTCAATGACCGTTTTTTCCGAGGACGTCAACCATCCCAACCAAAAGAGTACCGCCAAACAGGCCAAAGTTCGGGATTTATTATTGGTGAAGAAGGTTACATCCTCACAAATAACCACGTAGTAGGTAAGGCGGATGTGATCACTGTCAAATTGCATGATGGTAGAGAATTCGATGCCAAGTTGATAGGAACCGATGAGAAATCCGATGTGGCGGTAATTAAGATTGAAGGTAAGAATCTTCCGATAATGCCGCTGGGGGATTCTGATGAACTTAAGATAGGTGAATGGGTCATCGCAATCGGTAATCCATTCGGTCTGGCCGAGACACTCACTTCTGGAATCGTCAGTGCTAAAGGTCGCCGCACGGTCGGTATAAATGATTACGAAGATTTTATTCAGACCGATGCCGCGATTAATCCGGGTAATTCGGGTGGACCTTTGATAAACATTGAAGGCGAAGCCATCGGTATCAACACTGCTATTTTCAGCAATAGTGGTGGTAATATGGGTATTGGCTTTGCTATTCCAATAAATATGGCTAAGATCATCAAAGATCAACTGGTAAAAACTGGTAAAGTAACTCGCGGACAGCTTGATGTAATGATCGGCGATCTGACACAGGATCTGGCGGATTATTTTGAAATGAACTCCACTAAGGGCGTGATGGTAAAAGAAGTGCTCAAAGGTACTCCTGCTGAGAAAGCCGGGATTGAAGTTGGAGACATTATTTTAAAGATAAACGAGCGTGATATTGAAAACATGGGAGATCTGCGCAATACTATAGCTATGCTTACTCCGGGAACTAAAGTCAAGTTGCTCATTTATCGAGACGGCAAAGAACGGACAGTAACTGTTAAAATTGCAGAACTACCGGATACTCAGGTTTTTGCAGATACTTCGCAATTAGACCGCAGATTAGGTTTGACTGTTGAAAATTTGACTGAAGAAGCAAGCCGATATTATGGTCTGCGATCTAATGAGGGAGTAATTGTGTCTAATGTTAATCCAAACAGCGATGCATACCGAGAGGGTATAAGGCCAGGCATGATTATTCTAAGTGTTAATAGGATAAAGGTTGATTCTGTCGAAAAGTTCAACGAAGTGATACGAGCATCATTTAAGACTAAGAAGGTGCTTCTCCTGGTAAGATCAGAAAGATACACACGATTCGTGGTACTTCCTCTTGAATATGTATTGGGAATTAGTAATAAAATTGAAAAACTTTTATAAATCTTAATTTTCGATGAGGTGAAGAAAATTCTGTAAAAAGGATTTTAGTCTCAAACTTTTAGCTTTACATAAGTGAAGGTTCTGAGATTATATCAGGTATGAACCTACATAACATATCAAGAAATGAAAGAGAAAATCCCCACAAAGTCTTAGATGAAATTGTTTATCGGTGGTCGCCACGAAACATGAACGGTCAAGAGCTTTCGGAAAAAGACTTGCTGTCTTTGTTTGAAGCTGCAAGATGGGCACCTTCAGCGTTTAATAATCAACCATGGAGGTTCTACTATGCCCTTAGAGATAGCGAGAAATTCAAAGATTTATTAGGACTGCTGGTAGAGAAAAACAGACAATGGTGCCTAAACGCTGCCTGCCTAATGATCGTGGTCTCGAAAAAGACTTATGATCATAATGGCAGTCCCATGCGTAGTCATGTTTATGATACAGGTGCAGCATGGATGGCATTGGCTATAGAGGGTATTCGTCGAGGATATGTAGTTCATGGCATGGCAGGATTTGACCACGAAGCTGCATCAAGATACCTGGCTTTAGGAGATGAGTATCAAATCAATTTCATGGCGGTGGTGGGCAATCCTACACCAGAAGTCGCGAATGAAGCGATTTCTCAACGTAAGACAATAAAGGAAATAGCAATCCCTCTTTAGATTAGGAAAGAAAAATGATTCAAATAATTAGAGCAGATAAAAGACATTTTTCAGATTTTGGCTGGCTGAAGACATATTGGTTGTTTTCATTCTCTTCTTATTATGATCCAAATAATATCCAGTTTGGAGCTCTACGGATTTTCAACGACGATGTAGTTGAGCCAGGAATGGGTTTCCCAACTCATCCTCATGAAGAAATGGAAATTATTACTGTTGTACTTGAAGGACAGATGACCCATCAGGATAGCATGGGAAACAAGTCTGTCATCCAACAAGGTGATGTCCAGCGAATGTCTGCTGGAACTGGTTTAACACACTCTGAATTCAATCTGGCCAACGAGCCGGTCCATTTCTATCAAATATGGATATTTCCTGATGAACGAGGTCTTTCGCCTAGTTATGATCAAAAACGATTTGATGTAGCCTCGTGGAAGAACACTTTATTTCCAGTAGCTTCTGGCCAGGATATTCCGAGCACTGTTACATTTCACACAAATGCTGCGATCTATCTCGCTGACTTGGATGAGAGTAAAGATGTACATTACAAGACTACACAATCGCGTCGTATATTTGTTTACGTAACGAGTGGAGAGATTAATATAAATAGTCAAAAACTATCCGATAATGACCAGGCTCGTATAGATTTGGAAGATATTGTCCAAATTAAATCTCTAAAGCCTTCTTCTTTGATTTTAATCGATGTTCCATCCTGCAAGGGCTGGGGATATGATCACAAAACTTTAAAAGGAAAACGTATTTGACTGAAAATATAAATGATGATAAAAATCAGAATGGATTTCTTTCGTCGATTATTTATTTATAATTAAAAGATCAGTATTTTCCGAATCAGTTTTTACCAGATAATGAAAAGGAGATACAAATGTGTGAATCTTGTGGATGTACACCTGCCGAAAATCCAGTAGAAGATGAAGTATGTTCTGGTTGTGGTAAACCAAAAGCCGAATGTATATGTGAATCAACTGAGTAGCTATAATTTTAAGTCTTTATGGTTGATTCAAGTTAACTGCTCATTCTGAGTTGGTGAGTTGGGTCTTTTTAAAATTCAATAGCCATTTGAATTATTTATTAATCGCCGAGATTTACTCAGGTGATATTTATACGATAGTTCTGACAATTCTTTCCAATTCGTATTTAAATTCTTTGTTATGATTTAGGTAGATTCGCATCTTTATATATAACTCCAATGCGAAATCTAAATTTTTATGGATCAGGAATTATTATTGCTTTTTGATGAATCTATTCAGCTTGAATCGAATGTAGCTGATCTATATGTGATATTCCAGGATGCTTTTCCAGAAGACGCCGATTTCTGGAAAACATTGATAATAGAAGAAAGAAACCATGCTGACTTACTAAAAAGCGGGAAAGAACACTTTGCTCCAGTCGATACATTTCCAGTTGATATGCTATCTACTGCACTAGAGGAACTTAAGGACGCAAATACTGCACTTTTCAGATTAATGAGCCAATATCAAGAAAATCCTCCTTCCAGAGAGACTGCTTTTAATATGGCCCTTCGGATTGAGCAATCCGCTGGAGAGATCCACTTTCAAAAATTTATGCAAAAGAAAGCCGATTCACATTATGCTGATCTATTTCAACGGATAAATGGGTATTATATAGACCATGAGAAGAGGATTCGCCTCTATATGAAGAACCATGCAATCAAAGTCGATTAGGTACAACTGATAAATTTACTGTTACTATCAATATAGGCCCTAAAGTGGTAAAAAAAATAATTTTCTTGTAGCATTCATCTTTCGAACCCCCAAAATTATGGTTTAATAAGCATATTTTTGTTCTTGCTACGTTCCATTAAAACGTTTAATTCTTAATAATATAGGAATTCTGTACTATGAATATTAATTATCTTAAAATTTATGTAGTCACTTTAGTTACCTTCTTGGCAATCGATTTTTTATGGCTCGGATTGTTAGCCCGTCGATTTTATGCTAAATACCTCGGATTCTTACTAAGTACTAAACCAGTATGGTCTGCAGCAATACTGTTTTACCTGTTGTTCGTGGCTGGTGTGCTTGTTTTCGTAGTATCACCCAGCCTTCATGTGGGTTCTGCGAAAAGAGTACTTTTGCTTGGAGCACTTTTTGGGCTTATCACCTATGGGACTTATGACCTGACCAATCTTGCTCTTATAAAAGAATGGCCCTGGATTGTGACTGTAATAGATATGTGTTGGGGTTCTATACTTGCGGCAATAGTAAGCTATGTTGGTTTTTTAACAGGAAAATTCCTGGCTTAGAAACATAAAATCTAAATTTATTCTTTTCTTGCTTTTTCGTATCAGACTCAGTTTCATGTCAGAAGGGCCCCAAGTAAAACTTATAACGGAACGTATTGAGCGCCAATTCAAGGGAAAGGTAATCTCACACTGTAAAATAACTCGTGCGAACCTGGAAGATTTTGCAGCCTCAATAGTTGGGAGATCTTTTGAGCGAATCTTTTGTAAAGGAAAGCATATTTTCTTTGATTTTGGCTCCGGGCAATTTCTGCATAACCATTTGCTTATGCGGGGAAGATGGAAAATGGGCTCTGACCGTTTCTTGCTTTTGTCTCCTGAAATTTGGATCGTGTTTGAAGCGAGTGGTAGTACACTGTATAACTACATGGGACAGCTATAAATGCTACGGACGCTGGACTCATCGTGTATATCGGAGGGCAGGAAATCAATGCTATGAATGTGGAAGCAGGATTTTCATGATACGTCAGGGGAAACAGAATCGTTCAACGTATTTCTGCCCAAGGTGCCAACCTAAAACATGATAATTCCAATTATTTTAAGCTATTAAAACTAAGGGAGAAAAACACATCCGACTTTTATCAGTCGTTTTGCTTGTCGGTTTTAGGATAATTAAGCTACCTGTAGAAAGTTTTTAGAGTTTGATGTGGTTCAGTCGATAAAACTCTCAAACACGTAAATGGATTTGAGAGGAATTCGACATGAGGCCACAAAGATTTATTAAAAAACTGACCAAAAATGAGCAACAGGAAATAGAAAACCTGTATCGTAAAGGCCTTAATAACCGTGTCAAAAAACGGGCTCAGGCAATAAGACTCAGCAACAAGGGCTATACGATACCGCAAATTTCGGAAATACTTGGATGCAACCAGCAGAGTATTCACAATTGGTTCAACTGCTTCGAGACAGATGGTTTGGATGGCCTTTACGACAAACATCGAGAAGGCAGGCCAATTGTAGCTACTGCCGAATACCGCAGTCGTCTTGTCGATGCGATAAAGACCAATCCAAGACAGATGGGATATCCATTTACAGTCTGGACAATCACTCGTATACGCGCACATATGGCCAGAGAATTGAAAATCCTCCTGAGCGAATCGCGAGTTCGCCAGATAATGAAAGAAGAGGGACTTGTTTTCAAACGTCCCAAACATACTCTCGCCCAGAAACGCGACAAAGACGGCTTTGCAGAGGTCAGAGACCTTTTGGAGCAGGTAAAAAAAAGTCCGTGGAATCCGATACCAAAATAGAGCTTTTGTTTCTTGATGAAAGTGAAATTCACCTTCATCCTCATCTGGTAAGGATGTGGATGCCAAAAGGTGAATGTGTGCAGGTGCCATCTCCGGGTATAGACAAAAAATTCCCCATTTACGGCGCGTTAAACTATCGTACCAACAGGGTTTCATATTCGATTGGCTATAGCAAGAATTCAGCGGAGTTTGTCGGCTTTCTTGCCCAATTGGCCCAGGAATACCGCGGCAGGCATTGCGTGTTAGTGTTAGATAATGCCACTTATCACACTGCCGGTATTGTCCGTCAGTTTCTTGACGAGATGTCTGATGTTTTTCAAGTAATTTGGCTGCCACCATATAGTCCCGAACTTAATGATATAGAACGCATTTGGAAATACGTCAAAGGTGCCAGTCTTGCTAATTTTTACTTCGGTGTTGCTGAAACATTACGTCAAGCCATATCCGAAGTTTTTAGTAAACTCAATAGTGAAATCGGAGGTGATTTAAACCTTCGTTTTCGTGATCCAATATCTAAAAATTTACTCAAGGTAGCTTAATTATTTCGAAGAACTTCTGATAGCTGTGCGATATGATTTTTTTCTTCCTCAATGACCTCGTCGACTTTTTTCTTACCTTGTTTTTTAGGCACAAGATCCTTAAGTCCGATGTAAAAAAGGATTGACTGCTTTTCTAATTGTATTGCAGTTTTGAGGATTTCTTCAAGGCTCTCTTCTCCGGTTAAAGCGCCAGCGACCTGCGGATCTCCTTCCCCTCCATGAGTGTCGGCCATAACCGAAAGGTACATAGAGGCCTGGTCATCAGGATCATAAACTTGGCCTTCTTTCTCAGTAGAGGAAAGCTCTTCACGGAATATCTCAAATGTCTTTTTATGCTGTGCCTCCATGGCGGCAAGATTTTTAAACAGGTTGATAATTTGTTTGTCTGATTGCAATTCGGCTGCCCGGAGATAAAAAGACCTGCCGTTTGCCTCAATCCTGATAGCCATTTCCAGAATTTCATCTGCGTTAAAGGTAATACCCATAAAAACTCCATGTTGAAAAGTAGCCCTTAATTCAATTCATATGAAGCACAAAATAACTTGTGAATTCTGAGAAGTCCAGCGTATTCTATTTCTTGTTAGTACAGGAATGGTTATGAAAGTCTAAACGAAGCTAAATAATTTAGAACTCAGTAATTCAATCCAATAAACGGTTTAAACACTGTTCGGCTACTTTGACGTGCTCTTTTACCTTCTTTTTGCCCATACGCTTGAGTTGAAAGGTCATAACACGCATTCGTGCGTTATCTGCAAAAACTTTTTCATGCTTTTGAATAAAACGCCAAAAAAGTGCATCCCATATATTGCACCAAGGACCTGTGCCAAAATCACTCATTTTTTTGATATAATTCGATGAACTGATATAAGGTTTTGAGGTGATAAGCCCACCATCGGCATATTGGCTCATTCCGTAAACGTTGGGCACCATTACCCAGTCAAAAGCATCTATGAATAATTCCATGAACCAGCGATAAACCTCATCAGGATGAATTTCACACAAGAGCATAAAGTTCCCTAAGATCATAAGTCTTTCAATGTGATGACAATAGGAATGACGAATGACTCGTTTAATGATTGTATCCACGGGTTCAATACCCGTAGTTCCATCATAGAATGATTTCGGAAGTTTGTTTGGGCAATTCCAGAAATTCGATTTTCGTTGCTTCTCGCCTAAAAATATATAAACACCTCGGATAAATTCTCGCCATCCAATAATTTGTCGCACATATCCCTCAAGGCTATTAATTGGGATCTTGTTGTTCATAGCTGCGCACAATACATTATCCAAGACTTCTTTGGGTGTCAGGAGTCCGGTATTCAGCAACGGCGATAAAACCGAATGAAAGCCAAAAAAACTTTGTGTTGATATCGAATCTTCATAATCGCCAAAACATTTGAGTCGGTTTTCGATAAAATCCTTTAGCCAAAGACGAGCATCAAGGTGTGTCACAGGGAAAATGAATTCATCTACAATTCCTGGATTCATCTGATAGTCTTTTGATATTTCATAAGCTGAGTGTTTCGATGGAGTTGTTTTGGGTGCTTTTGGCTCGGGTACATACAAGTGCCGCGGCAGTTTTTTACGGTTCTCAGGATCAAAACTCCATTTGCCTCCGACAGGCTTGCCATTACTTATTAGAATATCAAGCCTTTTTCTTTGTTGAATATAAAAACTTGTCATGGACAAATTCTTGCGTGTATTGAAGAAAATTTTCAGTACCTTCTCAGGAGTTATGAATGCCGGGGGCTCCAATATGTGCAACTGCTTTTGGTGCTGCCTACACATTCTCTGCAGATATCGTGTTAACTTTTGGTCGCATGGGTCAGCGGCATAAACATGTTCTAATGTCTGTTTTGAAATTAGTTTCTTCAGATACGATTTGGAATCTACTGTTCCTTGCTTTATGTGCGTGATTCTATATCCACGAGAAACCAGCTCTTTTTTATATGCAAGCATTGATGCTCTATGGAACAGCAGTTTTTTCTTGTGGTATTTGAATTCTGTAAAAAAACGGCCATCCTCGACAAGGTATATATCTTTAGTAACAGACAATGCAGGATGTTCGTCGAATAGCTGATGTGGATAAATAAGAGCAATATTTTTCCCTTTAGCTTTAGGCATCCAAGAACCACAACATTAGATGATGCTTTATCACAAAAACACGTGTCGACTTTAATTTCTTTTGCACTCAGGGTCAAGGACTATCAGCCGTACTTTTTATGCTATGTATAGTTGCAAAAAAGCTTTATTTGAACATATAATACTTCTCAAATGGAAAAACATAAAAAGATTCTTGTTACAGGAGCAACAGGTTATGTAGGTGGACTTCTGATACCTCGGCTTTTGGAAGCTGGATACGATGTAAGAATTTTGGTAAGAAATCAGCAAAAGCTGAAAACCGTAACATGGCGCAAAAGGGTCCAAATTATTGTAGGAGATGTACTTGAGCGAGCATCGTTGTTATCTGCATTGGAAGGCGCAGATGCTGCTTTTTATTTGATTCACAGCATGATCGGTGGTTCAGATTTCGCTGAACAAGATAAAATAGCAGCCAAAAATTTTGGTGAGTTAGCAAAGAATGTCGGCGTTAAAAGAGTGATATATCTTGGTGGCTTAGGGGATCCAAATACAAATTTATCTGAACATCTTCGCTCAAGGCAGGAGACGGGTGACACTCTACGTAAAACAGGTGTTTGTCTTACTGAATTTAGAGCAGCCATAATCATCGGCCCGGGCAGTATATCGTTCGAGATGATAAGATATCTCACAGAACGTATACCAATTATGATTTGTCCACGTTGGGTAAAAACCAAAGTACAACCAATTGCAATTGATGATGTTATTTACTATTTGGTGGAATCACTTAAAACGCCTGATAGCAAAGATCAGATAATAGAAATCGGTGGAGCTGATGTTCTTACTTATGGAGAAATGATGAAGGGATATGCTAATGTAAGAGGTCTCCATCGTTTGTTAATTCATGTTCCAGTTCTGACACCCCGATTATCCTCATACTGGATTCATTGGGTTACTCCTATTTCAGCATCATATGCCCGACCTTTAATAGAAGGTCTTAGAAACGAAGTTATTGTTAGAAACAACAAGGCTTCTGCGATTTTTCCAGAAATCGAGCCTTCAAATTATAAGGATGCTGTGCATCAGGCCCTGTCTCTATTAGATCCAGATTATTTCGAGGTCGAATTTGATACTTCAAAAGATACTAAGGTAGTTTGCTTCACAAAAATTCAAAAGGGCATGATTATTGAAGTCAGACAAAAAATAGTGCATTCCGATGCTGAGTCAGTTTACAAGTCCTTCACGGAACTTGGGGGACCAAACCGATGGCCATGTAATTTAGCATGGCGTATGCGGGCTGCAATAGACAGGATTCTTGGGGGGGTTGGAATGCGCAAAAGTAAACCAAGAATGGATGATATTGAGCTTGGAGATACAGTTGATTTCTTCAAAGTTGTCAAGATTGAGCAAAATAAAATGATAAGATTAAAAGCAGAAATGAAGTTACCTGGAAATGGTTGGTTACAACTTGAGGCCGAATCTGTCGGAGATAATCTCACAAATCTTATACAAACTGTGTTTTTTGCGCCAAAGGGTTTACTGGGATATATCTATTGGTATCTTTTGTACCCAATACACCAGATCATTTTTACCAAGATGATTAATCAGCTTGCTGCAAAAGCAGAACACACTTAAAATATTCATTTAGATTGGATTCTAAGATTCTAATTAGATAACCTGTGTTATAGTAAAAACAATTTACGTTAGATATGCGCAAAGAAAAATGAGAAGAAACACAAATGAATCTCAGAATTGAGATTAATGGATTTTATAGATTTCGAAGGAGTAAAAATAGTTGGAAGAAGTAAGGAATTCAAGAAGGAAATTAAAAGAATTATTTGACAAACAACGTATTGGTGTTTTGTCAACACAGAAAAGGAATCGGCCGTATGCAAGTCTTGTTGCTTTTGCAGTAACAGATGACCTTAAGAGCTTTGTTTTTGCAACTCCTCGAACAACCCGCAAATACTCCAATATTATAGCCAGCAGCAGAGCTGCTCTTTTGATAGATAATAGATCTAATAAAATGAGCGATTTTAGAAAAGCTATGGCAGTAACTGTTGTGGGGGCGGTGCGAGAATTACGAAAATCCAAAAAGAATCATCTGATTCAACTCTATTTAAAAAAACACTCTCATTTGGTAGATTTTGTCATGTCACCAACATGTGCTATCTTATGCCTTGAAGCGAACACTCTTCACATTGTAGACCGATTTCAACACGTAGTTGAATTACATTTGAATAAATGAAATTTATATATCATCTATCACAGATCAAAAGGTCAGACAAAAAACTTGTGGGGGGCAAGGCTTCTGCCCTTGCCATAATGGCACAAGAGAAATTGCCGGTACCAAAGACCATTTGCATCTCAACTAATGCTTATGACGTATTTATGAATGAAACTGAACTCCGGTCGCGAGTTCTAATGGAATACCACCGAAAGCCCTTTGATCAGATGCGATGGGAAGAAATTTGGGATTGTTCGTTAAGAATACAAAATATGTTTACCAGGACACCGATCCCTTCGTCACTCATAGAACTTTTATCGAGCGAAATAATCCATTCTTTTAATAAAAGGCCTGTAGCTGTTCGGTCATCGGCAATTGGTGAGGATTCGGCAAGTGCTTCTTTTGCAGGGCTTCATGAATCTTACTTGAATGTAAGAGGCATCAAAGAAATACTTGAACATATTAAACTTGTTTGGGCCTCTACCTGGTCTGATGCTGCAATCCTTTATCGAAAAGAAATCGGACTAGAAGTCGAGAACAGCAGTATGGCAGTTGTTATTCAGGAGCTGGTTCTAGGTCAAAAATCAGGAATTATTTTTGGCCGGAGCCCTGTTGATCAATCAAAAGCTGTAATAGAAGCTGTATATGGTTTGAACCAAGGTCTCGTAGACGGAACTATAGAGCCAGATAGATGGATGATAGACCGGGAATCTGGAAAGATCGTTTCTCACGTACCAGCGCAAAGGAACAAAGCAGTAGTCACCGCTTTGAGTGGGGTAAAGATTATCAACTTGACTAGAGACAAACGAAATAAACCACCTTTGACAACACACAAGGTAAAGGCAGTTTTTAATCTTGAAAAGAAGCTTGCTAAGCTTTTTGGTTCAGATCAAGATGTCGAATGGACTTATGACTTTGCCGGACTCAGGCTTCTGCAATCTCGGCCCATAACCACAATAGCTAAGAACGAAACAGATGATCGAAAATGGTACTTAAGTCTAAAACGTAGCTTTGACGATCTTGTTAGCCTCAGAGCGATGATAGAGAACGAAATCATACCGGAAATGATCTCAGAAGCAGAATTTCTCAGGAGCATAGACCTGAAGTTAATGACGGATGAAGAACTAGCTGCTGAAATTTCTTGCAGGATAGAAATTTGTGAAAAATGGAAGAAGCAGTATTGGGATTTCTGTATTCCATTCGCCCATGGGGTACGATTGTTTGGTACAGTCTATAATAGAACAGTTAAGCCTGAGAATCCCTATGAGTTCTTGGAACTTTTAGCAGGTACTACCCTTAAAAGCACCAAAAGAAACGAAAAACTACAGCGGTTTGCAAACAAGTTAAAGGCTAACAAGAACATCATAGAGTTGGTTCGTTCTGGAAAGCTACCGAAGGACTTAAGATTTTCAGATGAAGTGGTGGCTCTTACTGAGGAATTTGGTACATCATTGCCGGGGATAATAGACACACCTGAAGCTCAAGTCAGGATGCTTGAATTAATAATCGAGATAGCAAACAGCGGGGATTTCAAGAAACAAAATAAAGGCCGTTCAAAATCAAGCCTGGAGAAAATATTCCTGAAAAGTATGCCAAAGAGAAAGCAGACTTTTGCCAGGCAGTTAATAGATTTAGCTCGTGCAAGCTACCGCTTGCGAGATGATGACAATATATATTTAGGGCAGATTGACAGACAGCTGCTCGATGCAGTTCAGGAAGCTCGTAGCCGCTCTTTAGCTGCTTCCAAGATGCCCCTCGATATATCACAAGCTGATGATGTTGTTAAGTGTCTAAGAAATCCTAACTATAGGCCGGAAAGCCGAAAGTCGGAACCCGTTCCATATTATCAAGACATGGGTGTTATACCGAGACAGCTTGTGGGTCAACCTGCAGGTGCCGGATTTGCTTCAGGCCGTGCTAGAGTAATCACAAAAGCCGATGACCTTTTGACCTTTAAGAAAGGTGAGGTTCTCGTATGTGATGCGATAGATCCAAATATGACTTTTGTCGTGCCATTAGCTTCAGCCATTGTCGAGCGAAGAGGAGGAATGCTTATCCACGGTGCTATCATAGCGCGTGAGTACGGGCTGCCTTGTGTGACCGGTGTTCCCGATGCAGACAAGATCATTAGTACTGGGTATAATATCACTGTAGATGGTTATCTGGGTATAGTCACAATTAATAGAAAAAACTCTTAGGTAGCGTAATTAATGAGTATCTGGGAAAAACTAAGAAACAATCATATATTTAAGTCACTGATCTGCTGGTTTGATGATGAAGCAGGGGATGACAGACTATCTGAGCTGCTATCTGAAAAAGTGGATTGGATTCGTGTCATACCTTTTGTTCTACTTCATTTAGCCTGTGTTGCTGTAATCTGGACGGGCTGGAGCCCGGTGGCTGTTTGGACCGCTCTGGCTTTGTATATAATTAGGATGCTGGCTGTCACTGGAGTTTATCACCGGTACTTCTCACACAGAACCTACAAGACATCTCGTTTCTGGCAATTTTTATTGGCTTTGCTTGCGATGTCATCCGCTCAAAAAGGGCCTCTGTGGTGGGCTGCTAATCATCGTCATCATCACCGGTTTGCGGACAAACCTGAAGACATTCACTCTCCCGTTCAGCATGGATTTCTTTGGAGCCACTTGCTCTGGATACTCAGCCCAAAGCATCTGGCAACGAATAAAAAATTGGTCAAAAGCTGGTTGGTTTTTCCGGAACTGTTATTTCTCAATCGTTTTAGTATACTCCCGCCGGTTGGTCTCCTTATACTTCTCTGGATTGTTGGGGAAGTCCTTCGAGTATATATGCCTTCAAGCGGAACTTCTGGTATTCAAATGGTGATTTGGGGATTCTGCATTTCGACTGTTGTGCTGTTTCACGCGACGGCCACGATTAATTCGCTTGATCACATGGTGGGAAGAAGACGGTACAAAACACCTGACCAGAGCAGAAACAATTGGTTTCTTGCATTAATAACCTTTGGCGAAGGATGGCATAATAACCACCATCATTATCCAATCGCAGCGAGAAATGGTTTCTTCTGGTGGGAATACGATTTAACTTATTACATCCTCAAACTCTTACAATGGCTGGGAATTGTATGGGACCTGAATGAATTGCCTAAGAATAAACGGGATAGTAACAGACTAAGCCTATATATGAATCAATTTCAGGCAAGTAAATAAATTATCAAGAGTAAAGAGCTATGCGAATCGCTATTATTGGGAGCGGAATATCGGGTCTGACAGCGGCCTATCTGCTTCACAAAGATCATAAGATCGTTGTTTATGAGCAGAATGATTATATAGGTGGGCATGCAAATACTGTCGATGTCGAACTCCAAGACAAAAATTACCCAGTAGACACAGGCTTCATTGTTTTTAATCAGAAAACTTATCCGAACTTCGTAAAGCTTCTTAAAAAACTTGGTGTTGCCTGGAAAAACAGTAATATGAGCTTTAGTGTACATTGTGATAAAACCGGTCTTGAGTATAGCCCAAGTTCACCTTGCTCTTTATTAGCCCAACGTAGAAACATACTGCGACCGCTCTTTTGGCGTATGGTCTGGGATATATTTCGTTTCAGACGAAATTACGAGTCAGTCCTAAAAGGACCGGATGATATTTCACTTATGGATTTGTTGGAAAGAAATCGATACTCGGGGTACTTTCGAGATTATTTCATTATTCCTATGGGGGCAGCTATCTGGTCGGCCGATCCAGAGTTATTCGGCCAAATACCTGCGAAGTTTTTCGTTAGCTTCTTCCAAAACCACGGTTTTTTAAATATTCGCAACCAACCACAATGGCTAACAATTCAAAAAGGCTCCCGACAATACGTTAACGCTATGACTGCCGGTTTCAGGAATCAGATTCACCTTAATTGTGAAGTATTAAGTGTTCGTCGGCTGAGTAAACAGGTTTTGGTCCAGATAGCGAACGGCACAGAAGAGAGCTATGATCAGGTAATTATCGCCACACACAGTGACCAGGCATTAAAGTTGCTTTCTGAACCAAGCGAAAAGGAGCGTGAAATCCTCGGCGCTGTTCCATATAAGAAAAATATCGCTGTTTTGCATACTGATGTAAACTTATTGCCTCATATAACAAAAACATGGGCAAGCTGGAATTATCGAATCCCTGAGAAACCACAAGAAAGTGTGATTTTAACATATAACATGAATATCCTGCAATGCATCGATTCTCCAGAGACTTTCTGTGTCACTCTAAATAATGAACAAGAAATCGACTCAAAACAAATTTTATATGAAGTTGAATATGCCCACCCGGTATTCACAAATCAATCAGTTCAAGCCCAGAGTATGCATCAGGAAATAAGCGGCGTTAACCGGACACATTTTTGTGGAGCCTACTGGGGCAACGGATTTCACGAGGATGGTGTGAACAGTGCCTTAGCTGTCTGTAAGTATTTTGGCAAGGAGTTATAGTCTTGGAAAGTGCTATTTACGAAGGAAAAGTCCGCCACAGGCGATTTCTCCCAGTGGAGAATGTCTTTCAGTATCGGCTTTTTATGATGTTTCTTGATTTATCTGAGTTGAATCAGGTCTTCAGTAAACGCTGGTTCTGGTCGGTTGACCACAGGAATCTTGCCTATCTAAGACGTAAGGACCATTTCGGAGATCCTGCTGATTCAATAGATTCTGCGGTTCGCAGCATAGTTCAAAAAGAAGCTGGACATGAACCAAGTGGACCCATCAGGATGCTTACCCATCTTAGATACCTAGGTCACTGCTTCAATCCTGTCAGTTTCTTCTACTGTTTTGATGCCGCTAACAAAAGAGTGGAGACAATTGTGGCCGAGGTAAATAATACACCCTGGCACGAACGTCACTGTTATGTTTTGACAGAGCAATTTAACGATGCCTCAGATCCGTGGAAACATTATCGTTTTATGAAAAATTTCCACGTCTCTCCATTCATGGATATGAATATGGATTACGACTGGCGTTTTCTACAGCCAGCAGAGAGGATCCAAGTACACATGCAGAATTTTGATAAGGAAAAGAAGCTGTTTGACGCGACCTTGAGTCTGCGCCGCAAAAGCCTGACAGGACGAGCTTTGGCTCGAGTTCTGGTAAGGTATCCCGTTATGACTCTGCAGATTGTATCAAAAATTTATTGGCAGGCATTGAAGCTGCGATTAAAAGGAGCACATTTTTATGTACATCCTTCAAAGAGTGGTTTAGACAGAGGATAATGAAAATGAGTGAGAATATTGTGCCCAAGGATATCGAGTTCGATTTAACTCAACCCCACAAACGTATGGATAAATGGGCCAGGAGTATTATTTTCCGACTTTTATCATCTATCACCTGGGGACTGATTAAATTAGTGGAAGGCCCTGAGACTGTTTTATTTGGGGTATCCGAGACGAACAATCAGCCTGAAGTTACAATAGAGATATTGCATCCTCGATTTTACTCTGCTTCTATGTTTGGTGGCAGCGTTGGTTTGGCCGAAGCTTATATTGCAGGGATCTGGAAGTGCAGTGATTTAACAGAATTGATTCGAATTCTGGTTCGAAATCTGCCTGTTCTTGAAAGAGTCGAATATGGATCAGCCTGGGTGAGTCGACCTCTGAGAAAGCTTTTCCACCTGCTACATCAAAACACAAAACTTGGAAGCCGTAAGAACATCCTGGCCCACTATGATCTTGGCAACGAGTTTTATTCTCTCTTCCTGGATAGAACCATGACTTATTCCTGTGGGATATTCGAATCCAAATCGACTTCTTTGGAGCAGGCTTCTATTTCTAAGTATGACAGGATATGTCATAAGCTGCAATTAGAGCCACAGGATCATGTTGTGGAAATTGGGTGCGGATGGGGTGGTTTCGCTGTTTATGCCGCCGAAAAATTCGGATGCCAAATCACAGCCACAACAATAAGCGATTGTCAGTATGAATACGCTGTCAACATGGTTAAACGCAAGGGCCTGAGCGACCGTGTCAAAGTTATTAAGAAGGATTACAGAGATCTAACCGGTCGATTTGACAAGCTGGTTTCCATTGAAATGATCGAGGCTGTCGGACATGGATTCCTTAAGAGATTCTTTAGCACCTGTAGCGATCTTCTTAAATCTGATGGTATCATGGCCCTTCAGGCGATAACTATCACAGACCAGCGATATCACCAGCATGTCGGTGAAGTTGATTTTATAAAGAGATATATTTTTCCAGGCAGTTGTCTGACAGCTGTTACCAATATCTGCGATGTTGTCACCCGTTCAACAGATCTACGGTTGGTTCATATGGAGGATATCACACCACATTATGCCCAAACGTTACGTTGCTGGCGGGAGAATTTTTTAAGCCGGATCGACAATGTAAGAAATATGGGCTTTTCTGAAGCCTTCATTCGAATGTGGGAATACTATTTTTGCTACTGTGAAGGTGCCTTTCAGGAGCGTTACATCGGAGATGTGCAAATGATCATTTCTAAACCTTTATGCCGGCAACCCGCGATTCTGGGTAAGCTCTAATGGAAGACAAACGTACTTTATTACGATCGATTTGGAGCGTAATTGGACTGAATATAGGATGGTTTGCTTGTGTACTGGGTGCTGCGTGGAAAATACACTGGCTTAGTATTGTTACTGTGCTCTTACTTTTAATTATTCACTTTTTTGTGATCGGAAAAGAGAGACTTTTGCCTGGAATTCTCCTTGGACTGGGATCTCTGGTTGTTGGATTTGTTCTGGATACCATGCTTATAGCTATCGAAACATATGAGCCTAATCGCTGGCTTTTTCCGGCCCCGATAACAACAATCTGGCTTTTGATGCTCTGGGTAAATTTCTCGCTCACTCTGAATGAGTCGCTTAAGTGGTTCCAGAAACATTTGTTTGTAGCCGCAATAACAGGTTCTATCTTTGGCCCTCTGGCATATTTCGCAGCGAGTCGTTTGGGAGCGGTTCAAATAATGGCACCAGTTTCAAGAAGCCTTTTAATGGTGGGGATTGTCTGGTTTATCGCTATGCCTTTGATGAGCCAGGTCGCAAAATCGATATATCAACGCTCATTGCGTTTTCGAAACAAATAATGGCTGACGAACCACTCTGTGCCGTTACGATAACCCCATAATTCGGAACAAGCCATAAAGAAGATTCGCCACCGCTGGAACCATCGTCTTGCCTGATCCACACCATAAACCGATTCAAAGAGCCGGATTATTTCGGATTCCGATTTATCCATATTTGAAAGCCAGCATTCAGCTGTCTTGCGATAATGCATACCTGATAGACACCAGTGGTCTTCTATGATTAGATCATCCTGGAAGTAGAGCAAAAGATCATCAGAAGGCATCAAGCCGCCTGTGAAAAAGTAACGTCCCATCCAGTTGTCTTCACCCTCAGTCTCGAACAGGTATGCGTATTCTTTATGAGTAAAAATATGAACGAAAAGCTTGCCGCTGCTCTTGAGCCACGAGGCCACACGTTGTAATAATTTCTGATAGTTCCGCATGTGCTCAAACATCTCTATTGAGACGATGCGATCGAATGTGCAACCTGGGTCGAATGTGTTTACATCGGCTGTAATGATTTTTAAATTATCTATTCCTTCTTCTTTACACCGATGTTGTATTAACTTTCGCTGGTTGGACGAATTCGATACTGCCGTTACCTGACAATCGGGAAACTGCCGACATAACCAGAGAGAGAAGCTTCCCCATCCGCAGCCCAAATCCAGTACTTCCATGCCATTTTCGATTTGCGCTCGTCTAATTACAAGATTCAGGGCCTCTTCTTCTGCCTGTGTAAGGGTCGAAGTAGTTTTCGACCAAAGACAGCAACTGTACTTCATGTGCTGTCCGAGAATTCTCTCGAAAAACGCGGTTGGAACTTCATAATGCTGCCGGTTTGCAGCATCAGTTTCAACCGCTACAGCATCACTTCGCAGCATGTTGACAAAATCCATTTTTGTCTTAAGTTGAGAGAAAGGATCACCCTTAAGCTCCTGTCGAAGACGCATACTATTCAGTCTCCGAATGCCGTTACGAATCATAACATCCGGCAATAAACCACGCTCCATTAAATCAATTATCCGCTTCATGATTATCTTTCTTCGGGAACCATGGTATGAAAGCAGAGGTCGTCTGTTGGTATCGGTGATAATCCTCTCCCCGGCTCTGCAATGCTCGTTTTTCAGTATAGGGAATCCCGGTTAACTTGTACAGGAATAGCAGCATTACAACAGGTCCGGATAAACTGATCCACCACCATTTTGAACCAATTGCCAAAAAAACATAAGTGAACCAATGCAACCATTCAAAAAAGTAGTTCGGATGTCGACTGTACTTCCAAAGGCCCTTACGGCAAGTCTTACCTTGATTATCAGATTCTGCACGAAATCGATTCAATTGCCAGTCAGCCAAGAATTCTCCAGTTATCGCAAGAATCCAGATTACAATAGCGGCTAAATCATGCCAAGACCGGAATTCTCGAACGTTATATGAAACTACCAGGAAGGGAATCGAAAACAGAACAACCCACGAAGCTTGGGCCTGATAGAACAGAAAGAAATTTTTTGTTCCGGCATCATCCCACTTTGCACGAAGCATGGCGTACCTGCCATCCTCCGGCTTTCCAAGAGACCTTAGTATAAGATAGCCTGCTAGACGAAAACTCCATAAACCAGCAAGAATGGCGAGAATAATACGTCGATAAATATCACCTGGACCAGAGGCAGCATAGAAGCATGCCGTAAGCCCTAAACCAGCCGCCCAGAGAACATCCACCAATGTGGCGTTTCGCGTTTTTAGCTGGATCAGGTAGAAAAGAACCATGACTAAAGCTACGGCTGCCCATACGATTAAAAGAGAAATCAAAGAACTCATTATGCTACTCCTATCTTAGGATCCGAAACTTTAAAAGCTCAGGATATCCAAGTATAGCCCGGTTTTGAAAAACAAGCAAGTTTCAAACAATTAAGTAAAAAAATTTAAGAAAGAACAAGCCATGAATGTTAAAAAGCTGGTGTTTTGTCAAAGTAATGAGTGACATTGACTAGTACGCGGGAACAATGGAGGAAAGCCTATGCAGCTTAAGGAAACGCCATTCGCCAATAACTACCTATTTTCAGAAAACCGCAATATCCATAAGTCTTTGTTATTTAAGGGCATGGGTGTGGATAAAAAATTTGCATAGAGTATTCAATGGCCTACGTCAATGAGTGAGTGACATTGATTGGCTCGTCATTACATAGATGCCTCAAAGAAAATTTTATGTATCAGAGATTTTACTATTTGACTTTGAGTTCTTAATAGGTGCACGAGGTCAAAAAAAAGAGCTGACAAATCTAAACTGCCAGCTCTCTTAAATGTTTTATTCCCTGGCCTACTGTGTCAGGGTTGCGATTTCTTCTGCGGTCAGCGCCTGGTTATAGATGCGAACATTGTCGATCATGCCGGAGAAGAAACTGGCTGGGCTAAGGTTCTTGTCGGCACCAAAATACAGGCTACCGGTCGCAGATTTCAGTGGATTCTGAGCGGCTGTATCTTTAGCCACTTCTATGCCATCCACATAAAGGGCTCTATATGAACCATCCCAGACAAGACCGACATGATGCCATTGAATATCCGTAATGGCTGATTCTGATACTAAAGGTCGTGGAGTTACCCAGCCGATCTTTTGAGGTATCAAACCGCTAATAAGATTTCCACCTATAGCATCCGTACCAAGCCATGTTTCACCTGTACCTTCACCGTCGGTTTGAGATATAATCACCTGTCCGGGTGCTCCGCCCTGAATCCAAGCAAAGACACTGAAAGCTCCATCCACTGGATCTAAGATAAAATCTGTTTCGACATAATCATCAATCCCGTCGAGTTCCAGAGCACCACAAACCTGACCTCCTGTCGGCTGCCAGATAGGCTCTCCATGAAGTATTCCATCGTTACCGCCGACACTATCGTATGCAATCTCGCCTTCTTTCTCGTCCAGTTTCCACTGCACAAGTGCGCGATAGTCATCAAACAAATGCTCGGCAAGGACCTTTAGATCCTCTACATCGACGATACCGTCACCAAAAGGTAAAGGCGCTACATCACACAACCACTCATCCGTACCCCAGTAGTCAACCATGATGCATATATCTGCCGAATCGACGATTCCATCCCCATTTAAGTCAAAGAATTTCGGAATATAACCGGTGTCACATTCATATACTGTTGAAGTGGCAGGACATGGATGGGGCCTGTCCGTTCCTCCGATAGCAAAAATCCTGCCTCTAACAATTTCGGCCGAAGACGCCGCTCTCCGGAATGGTAAAGAGTTTTCACTCGTCCATATATCTTTATCCGGGTCAAATATTTGGACTGTTGTATAAGGATACTGCATACTCAATCTCCACCCACTGATCACTATTATCTTGCCATCCAATACAACAGAAGCCATTTGACTGGTTGCAACGGGTAGGGGAGCCTTCTGTGTCCAGGTGTCAGTCGCCGGGTCGTACTCTTGCACGAATGTTTCAGAACTGGTACTTTTCCTTCCTCCAACGGTATATATCTTTCCATTTACTACATTGGCACATAATCCCCATAAATATACAGGCATATCCGCTTTTTTTGTCCAGGTGTCGGTTACAGGATCGTATTGTTCCACAATAGTACGACCTAAATAACCACCGACAGCTCCCCCGATGACATAGATCTTTCCATCTAAAGCGACCGTGGCCGTACTGTCCCTTCCTGTCGGCATATCGGCCTTCCGTGTCCATGTATCTGTAGCCGGATCATATTCCTCAACAATCGAAGTAGATCTTCTACCATCCCAGCCCCCAATGACATAGATTTTCCCATCCACAACAGCGCTCGATGGGGATATCCAGCCTCTTGCGGTTGGCATATCGGCCTTCCTTGTCCACGTATCCGTAGCGGGATCATACTCCTCTACGACAGAAAGGACACTTTCATCCGGTTCGCTTGGCGCTCCTCCGATCACATATATCTTACCGTTGACCGCAGCGGACGTGTGTGACCATCGTGGGGTTGGCATGGCGGCCTTCTGCGTCCAGACGAAATCCGCCTTCACATTCCCGGCACCAACGACAATAATAGCTAAAATTCCAACTAACACCAATCTCATTTTTTCACAGTTTAACCATTTCATGTTCCACCTGCCTTTCTTTTACGTTACAACTTTATTATTTTTTTCATCTATCGAGTCCATCGACAACCTATTCTACAGTTTCAACATCAACTGGCGGGAATTCTTCAAACAGATGCTCCGCAAGAACAATTAAATCTTCAACATCTACAATGCCGTCACCCCAGGGCATCGGGCCGATGTCACATAGTGGATTATCCGTGCCCCAGTGATCAACCATGATGCACATGTCGGCAGCATCAACAATTCCATCGCCGTTGAGGTCAACGATGGGAATAATGGGGGCTTGCCATATATCCCCCCATGTCCCACCGTACCCTCCAAGCCGCTCCGATGCGAAATAAAGTGTGAAGCCATCAGGAGAGATTCGCGGCCCTGCATCCAGACGTGATGTATTAACGATAGGCCCAAGATTGACAGGAGTGCTCCAGGAGTCTAAGACGCTTGCTCGTCTTGTCATCCACATATCCACATTACCAAGACCTCCGGGGCGGATGGGAGCACCAGCGTCCTCAGAGAAGAAAAGTATCAATCCGTCAGATGACAGACAAGGAAATGCTTCGCTGGCCGAACTGTTGACCACTGGACCAAGATTCACTGGACTCCCCCAAGTTTCATCTTGTGTTGCCCGTCTGGAAACCCAAATGTCTGTGCTACCATGTCCACCGGACCGATTCGACTGAAAGTAAAGCTCCAAGTTATCACTCGAGACCCATGGACCCAGGTCCGAAGATGAACTGTTAACTATGGGTCCAAGATTCACGGGCATGTCCCACTCTTCATTCTTTGTTGGGCGCGTTGTTACCCATATGTCGTCACCACCAGACCCTCCTGGCCGGTTGGAGTTGAAATAGAGTTCTAGACCATCGGCCGATATACATGCACTGGCATCTGCCAGAGCACTATTGACCATTGGGCCAAGATTCACGGGTGCGCCCCAGTCATCTTCTATCGTCTCTCGCTTAGCTACCCTTATATCCCATCTTCCGTACCCACCTGACCGGTTTGAGTCGAAGTACATTTCCAGGCCATCGTAAGAGACACAATCTGGAGCATCACCAGATGAACTGTTGACCGTCGGCCCCAGATTCGTAGGTTCACCGAAGTAAAAATCCGCTTTAGCATTACCACTGCCGATGATAATCATGGCCACAATTCCTACTAATACCAATCTCATTTTTTCACAATTTGACCATTTCATGTTCCACCTGCCTTTCTTCAAAAACTCTGTTAATATTGCTTTTACCAACTTTACTGTCGTGCCACTCACTCGGTGGTGTTCGTATCTAAGTACTGGAAAAAATTAAAATACTGCGCGAGATTGCGATTTTTTTGATGTTTTTTCTCAGATTATCCATAAGCACTTGCTTTTAAGGCAGTTATCGAGTATAGTAATGACATACAAGTTTCTCCGGGACGTGAAGTATTGACAATATTAATGGTCTGCTGAACGGGAGCCCCAAAGCCGATGCGAGCCGAGGACAAAACAGACATGGGGGGAATTCAGGAAGCTTTTCTGACGACGCACTGGTCGCTTGTGGACAACATCGACACATCCGATGATAACGACAAGAACCGTGCTCTGGTCGAAATACTTCTTAAACGCTACTGGAAGCCGGTTTACTGCTATCTCCGCCGCAAAGGCTACGACAACGAGCAGGCCAAGGATTTGACGCAGGGCTTTTTTTATGAAGTGGTTCTGGGCCGGCAGCTTATCGAAAAGGCCGAGCGTTCAAAAGGCCGCTTCCGGTCTTATCTGCTGGTTGCCCTCAATAATTACATAGCGGCTGTCCACAGCGCCCAGACCGCTCAAAAGCGTATGCCTGAAGGCCGATTAGTGCCGCTCGATATGACCGATCCGCCTAACTTCAGCAGAGTAGTGGGAAATTACACGCCGGAGCAGTCCTTCGATTATGCGTGGGTATCAGCGCTTTTGGAACAGGTCTTAGAGGATGTCGAGACTGCATACTATAAAGATGGCAAAACCGTTCACTGGCATGTTTTCCGGGAGAGGATTCTGACGCCGATCACTGAAGGAGGGGATCCGCCAGGTTTGTCGGAAATCTGCCACAAGTACGATATCGAAAATCCTCGAATTGCCTCCAATATGATTATTACCGTCAAGCGGCGTTTTCAGGCTGTTTTACAGAGGCGTTTGAGGGAAACCGTCACATCGGACGGCCAGATGGAAGATGAATTAGCAGAAATTTCGAAATTTTTACCGGAAATTGCGCAGTATTAAAAATAATTCCAGTACTTATAGGTATGAGCAAGACTTCATTATTCGATATTGGGCCTGAACGATTGAATAAGCTGCTTTCAATCGGCAAGGAAAAACTGGATGCAGACGATGATTCCAAAGCTAAGTTTTCGGAACCAACATCCGGCGAGAAAAGCCCCTCTGAAAAGCCGGGAAGCTGGATAGGCCGGTATAAGCTGATTCGGATGCTGGGTGAAGGCGGCATGGGCGAGGTTTATCTGGCCGAGCAGGAGCATCCCATCAAACGGCAGGTTGCCCTTAAAATAATCAAGCCGGGAATGGATTCCAAGCGTGTGATTACCCGCTTCGAGGCCGAACGCCAGGCCCTGGCCCTGCTGGATCATCCGAACATTGCACATGTTTATGATGCCGGTACAACTGAGGCCGGCCGGCCTTATTTCGTGATGGAATACGTCAAGGGCTTATCCATAACCGAGAATTGCGACCACCATAAGCTTACTATCAAAGAGCGGCTGCGATTATTCCAGCAGGTCTGTCAGGCCGTCCAGCACGCCCATCAAAAAGGGATTATTCACCGAGATATTAAGCCTTCAAATATCTTAGTCTCAACGCAGGATGACAAAGCAGTTCCCAAGATTATTGATTTCGGTGTCGCAAAAGCTCTCAGTAAGTCATTGACTGAACGAACATTGGCCACCGAGGACAGCCAGTTGCTCGGTACTCCCGAATACATGAGCCCGGAACAGGCAGACATGGCCAGTGAGGATATCGACACTCGCTCGGATATTTATTCATTGGGTGTACTTCTGTATGTTTTGCTGACAGGCGTCTTGCCTTTCGATTCCGATACGTTTCGTACAGGCGGCCTCGAAAACATCAGGCAGATTATCCGCGAAACCGATCCCAAGACCCCAAGCACACGCCTGAACAAAATGGGCGAAGAGGCCAAAAAAGTCGCGGAAAACCGCCAGACTGAAATTCATACTTTAGCAAAACATCTCAAGAAGGAACTCGAGTGGATACCTCTTAAGGCGATGCGTAAGGAACGCTCCGAACGTTATCACTCAGCCTCCGAATTAGCCTATGACATTGAGAACTACTTGAAAGGCGCTCCGCTTATCGCCGGTCCGCCCGGAACAGGCTACAGACTGAAGAAGTTTGTGCGACGAAATAAAGTATTGGTAGGTGGCATTGCTACGGTCATAGTTGTGCTCTCTACAGGAGCCTTAGTTTCTACGATCTTAGCCATTGGCCAGTCTCGTGCTCTATCAGAAAACCAACTCATTGTGGACTTTCTCGAAAACGACCTTATGGCGGCCGACCAAGTCAATCTCGATGAGACAAAGTTCATCTATGCACCGGATAATGCTTCCAGGAGCCTTGCAGCAGGCAAGTTCAAAGATAAGCCCCTCATTGAGGCACGAATGAACCTAATACTCGGCAAGACATATATGAGACTGGGAGAGTACGAAAAGGCGGAGAAACAAACCCGAAATGCTTGTGAAATCTATCGGCAGCACTTAGGCCAGAAGCATCCGGACACGCTTGGGGCAATGAGGCAAATCGCATGGATTTGTCATAAACAGGGTCGGCCTCGCGAGATGGAGCAGATTTACACAAGGATACTCCAGCTCGGGCAAAACAAACTGAGTATGAAAGCGCAAGTAAATATAAAAAATATGCTTGGCGCGGCATACCTTGGCTTGGGTGAATATAAAAAAGCCGAGCTATTGTATGATGAGATATTACATATAGCGCAGAGTGATCTGACAATAGAACCTCTGATACTTAATTGGATCAAGCACAACTATGCAGTTTCGTATCTCAATCAGGGCCGATACAAGGAGGCAGAGCAGGATTTCAAGGAATTAATCAGTACGAACGACGACAGCGAGGATCTTCGTGGTTCCTATCCCGCCTTTAAGACATCATTGGGTCTGACATATAGAAAACAAGGTAGATACGAAGAGGCCGAATTGCTCTTTGAGGAGGCATTGAAGGCTACCCGTTTGCAACGGGGTAATGAGCACCCGCTGACTCTGATATTCATATTGCCTCTGGCGGAGCTTCACATAGAGCAAGAGCATTACTTAGAGGCGGATGATTTATTGCAAAAGGCGCTGCCGATTGCTCGCGAAAAACTGGGTCCGGAAAAACAAACTACTCTGAATCTTATGAATGCTTATGCCATGCTCTACACAAAGAAAGGTAAATACGACCAGGCCGAAAAATTCTTTGATGAGGTTTTGAAAGGCAGACAGCGCGAATTAGGCGACGATCATCCGAACACGTTGCAGACGATAAATGACTTTGGCGTACTACGGCGAGAGCAGAAGAACTACCCTGAAGCAGAAAAATTGCTCCTTCAGGCATTAGACGGCCGACGGAGCAAACTGGATCCAGACCACCCTGCCTGTTTCGAGTCAATGCACGAATTAGCGGTTTTATACAAACAGCAAGAACGCTACGAAGAAGCAGAAGAATTATTCCTTAAAACCGTCGAAGGCCGCCGCGACAAACTCGGTGACACTCACCCACACACATTAGAATCAATAAAGAGCTTAATCGCCCTCTACGAAGCCTGGAACAAGCCCGAACAAGCCAACCAGTGGCGAGCAAAACTGCCGCAAACAGAAGCTACGACCGAGTGACATAATGCCCTCATAATGACCCAATTTCAGAAGATAAAAGAAGCCACTAAGACATAGGTTGAGTAGGCCGAGGGAGTTTCACCCTCGGCCCCTCCAAGAACCGGACGTGAACCTCTCAACTCATCCGGCTCCTATCATTCAAACCATATGAAAA
>Ga0209536_100002125_pt1 | contig 32267 bp, 28 predicted proteins | sample DeeMarSeWOR28_12_FD_187461 | JGI IMG/M metagenome (GOLD analysis project Ga0209536, IMG submission 187461) | Marine sediment microbial communities from White Oak River estuary, North Carolina - WOR-2-8_12 (SPAdes) (version 2) | ecosystem: Environmental > Aquatic > Marine > Intertidal zone >... | reverse complement strand
CCCGTTTGCTCCAGTTCGCTCACCTCCTGGTAAGATGCTTCCAGGAGCGTACGGCTGGCACCCGAATCGATCAGGTCGCATGCCCCGCCCGGGATTAATTTCATCCCCTCGGGTTGACTTCCAATGAAGCGAAAAAGGAGTTCATCGTACCTGAGCTCGCCCACTTGATCCTCGGTGTAGTTCGGGTTTGCGCGCAGGGAGATTGATTCTCCAGATACCCAGCTTTGGAGGGCATACGGTCCCCAACCCAGTGGTTGGCGGGCAGCTGCGGGTAATTCAAACAGATCCTCCAATTCATACTCCCCCAGCTGGTGCCTTGGCAGCGGGATGAAGAAATTCACCTGGTAACCAGAGTCCAGGTAGCCCGGTACCCCCGTCCACTGCACCGTTTGATCATCGATCTCGGTATAGCTCGCTGTCCTGGGTAGCATTTCCCAGCCGTTACGGTTGGATAAACCCCAACCGCCGCAGTTCCCCTGGTCGGTCTCACATTGCGATGCAAGCTGGAAGCTGTAGATCGAATCCCCTGCCCGGAGCGGTTCGCCATCAGACCACAGTAGACCTGGCCTCAACCTGAATGTAGCGGAAAGCTGAGCTAGTTCCAGGGGAGAGCCATCCCAGGAAACAGCACAGTCAGAATTCGTACATCCGAACGGCTTAACCGTCTCACCCAATTCAAGCCGTACCAGCTGCCCGGTTGAATTCACGACCCAATCACCCAGTTCAACGGGAACTGGCTCCAGCATTGCGTCTCCATCTGCCAGGCTGGGCAGCTTCTCCAGGATCACGGGCTGGTATTCGTATCCAACCCGGTCGATCGGCCCATCGTAGATCGCCTGCAACACGTGACGTTGTGCCAGTGAATCACCGCCATAAATAAACAGTGTATCCGGTTCATCAGCTATGCAGATCGTCAAACGACGTGGAGGGGAAGTAGGGGTTGCCTGCACAGTTGCCGTCGCAATTTCCTGCGTTACCCCTGGGGTGTCCTCAACCGTAACGGCTGTCGGTAGTGCGGGATCACCTCCCTGGGATGTACAAGAAGCAAGCAACACGGCCAAGACCAGGAATCCTGCCAGCCGGGACCATATACCTTTAAGAAGAGCTGTCATCTAATTTCGCCTCATTTGAAACAACAGGATTATACAATAAGTGGAAAAACAAAATGCGCAGCATCCATAAAATGCTGCGCACATTTCTTCCCGGCAGAGATCGCTATTGGGTCACGCTTACGGATCCGATCATCCCGGCATCATAGTGTACACCATCCTGCTCAAAACATCCCATCTCCCAATCCCCGAGCATTCCTTCAGTGACGGTGAAGGTCATGGTTGCCGTACCTTCCGGTGGCAGAGCGATCATGAAGCCGGAATGCATCATCTCATCGTCGTGCTCAGCTTCTGGCTCACCAACATGGGTGACTTGCGGCTCCACGCCGCCTGCGGCGAACATATCCTCCTTATAGCCAGCAGGCCGGTTGTCAACTTTTGTCATTTCACGCCCAAACATGACCTCGTGCTGAATCTGGCCGGAGTTGCTCAGGTTTATGGTCACTTGTTGACCGACCTTCAGGTTGAGGTCTTCTGGGGAAAAAGAATACTCGCCCATATCAATATCAATACGAACTTCTTGTTGGGTATTGCCACCACAAGCTGTGAATAGATAAACAAACACAATAAATAAGCTCGCAATAAATCCCTGCTTCACTTCTGCCTCCGCTGATTATGACTTTTTAGATAATTTATATACGATTTTACCACAGCATACTCGGTGAATTTACACGCATTGATCATCGTTATTAACCATGATTCCCACCTTCCCATGGATCGATATACCCAGAAAAACGTTTTCAAAGGTAGCAAATTTTTGACACTCGGGTTAAAATAGGAAGATAAATTTTAGACTTAACCAAAAATAAATTTAGATAAATTGCTATGCGTGAAAAATTAACTAGGGTCATTGAAGATTACCTTAAAACGATTTACGAATTGACCTGCACCACAGAACGCGCGACAACGAACCAGATTGCAGAAAAAATGGAGGTCACGCCCGCTTCTGTCACTAACATGATCCAGAAACTGGCGGAGACCGATCCTCCACTCCTTGATTACCGCAAGCACCACGGTGTGAGTTTGACTCCAGAAGGGGAAAGGGTCGCCCTTGAGATCATCCGCCACCACCGCCTGTTGGAGATGTTCCTGCATGAAACCCTGGGTTACAGCTGGGATGAAGTTCACGAGGAAGCAGACCGGCTTGAGCACGTCATCTCGGAAGAAATGGAGGAGCGCATCGCAATCAGTCTCGGCAACCCCCAGCACGACCCACACGGAGACCCCATCCCATCACGCGACCTGCAGATGCCTCAATCTACTTATATCACCCTCAGTCTGCTGCGCCCGCCCCAAAAAGCGCGCGTGAAGCGGGTCAGCGATAGCGATCCAAACCTGCTACGCTACTTGAGCGAAAGGGGTATTGAGCCCGATGCCCAGCTTGAGATCATGGAATTCTCTCCGTTTGATAATAATTTGATGGTGCAAGTCACAGGCAGCGATGAACCTGTAGTATTGGGCTCCATGGTAACCAGCCAGGTTTTCGTTGAAGTGACTGCATAATCCGGTCGATCTTTTTGGGGGAGTTACAAGGATGCATACTAATTTTCTTGGGTTGGTAGAAATTCGCTACAATGGTTTCTCCTGATCATGCCCACGATATCGAGGAGTTGAGATGATAAATTACCGCAACGAGCACCAAAGAGTAGTTATTACTGGATTAGGAGCTCTTACTCCGTTGGGTAGCATGGATAATTACTGGGAAAATCTCAAAGCAGGAAAATCCGGTATCAGCAGGGTTTCCCTGTTTGATCCCGGAAAGTTGGACGTTCAGATCGCGGGTGAAGTTGACTTTGAGCCTGGCGATTATATTGATCGCAAATCAGCCAGGCGCATGTCGCGTGCTTCACAGCTGGCACTCATCGCAGCTCGCATGGCGCAGGAAGACAGTGGGATGAGCAGGGAATCGATTGCAGCCGAAGGCGATCGGGTCGCAGTCGTTGTAGGAACCGCGAATGCTGGTTTCGGAACGCTGGTCGACATCTCGTACCAGTATACATATGAAGGGCGCAAACCTTTCCCCACTTCGTTAATCAATGGTTTACCCAATATGCCAGGTTACTATATAAGCCTCGAGATGGGTGCAACCGGTCCTTTAACAACCATTTCTACCACCTGCGCCAGTGGTACGCAGAGCATTGGTTATGGGCAAGAATTAATCCAACTTGGTAAAGCGGATATTGTCTTTGCAGGCGGAGTGGACTGCTTGATCCGCGAAGAGGTAATGGGGGCTTTTGATGCCATGACTGTCCTGGCCCGCTCTAGCAACCACCACCCGGAAAAAGCAAGCCGCCCATTTGACAACAACCGCGAAGGATTCGTACTTGCAGAAGGCGCTGGAATTATTGTTCTTGAATCCCTGGAACACGCCCAGAAAAGAAACGCCCAGATGTACGCTGAAGTACTGGGCCACGCAGCCTCGTCGGATGCACACCACATTGCCACGCCAGAGGAAGAGGGATTGGGTGCTCAGAAGGCAATGCGCTGGGCGCTCCAGGATGCACATCTGTCGCCCGAACAGGTTGAGTACATAAATGCGCATGGGACAGCTACCCGGGTAAATGACATCACCGAGACCAATGCCATCAAGCAGGTTTTCGGAGAGCATGCGCATCGAATTCCAATCAGCTCCACCAAGAGTATGATCGGTCACTCCATGGGCGCATCCGGGACTCTTGAAGCGATTGCATGTATAAAATCTCTACAGGAAGGAGTCCTTCACCCCACCATCAACCTCGAAACCCCCGATCCACAATGCGATTTAGACTATATCCCCGCAGTAGCTCGTCAAGTTCAAATTAATACCGCCCTATCAAATAGCTTTGGATTAGGAGGCCAGAACGCCTGCCTGGTACTGGGGAAAGTATAAAACTAGCCAGCATCCCCTCTTTTACCAGGATAGTTGATCCGCGCTATCCAAGCTCACGATTCGGGTTAGCGCTTCCCTCTACGGTGGTGGCTTGCTTACAAAGAACTTCCACAAGGGTGAAGATCTTTAAACCGCCCTCTACGGGGACAAAATAATTCTTCCAGTTGTCCTAGTTCTGGTCAAGTGCATATAGATCGATCAAGAACACGAACGAGCATTTTCGAAGTATATCCACGCTGTTTTACAGCATTACAGGTGGTTAATTCGTGTTTATTGCCAGTTCTCCACCTGATAAACTACCCACGAACCCTTAAGGAATCCCTGACGTTCCGGGAACTTCATCCAGGTTGCGAGGGGGTAATGGGGGATCAGGATTCTGGATTAATCGCCGCCAGGCGTAGCCGATCGTCCAGATCATGATCAACCCACCAGCGACACCGGGTGCCCAGGGTCCGATGCTGCCCAGCAGGTATCCACCCGCCGAAGGGGAAATTACCCGCGTGAAGCTTTCCAGCGACGCAGATAAACCCAGAGTCCCACCGACTTCTTCCGGGTACACCGATTTGCTCAGTGTGCTGTTTAATAACGTGTTAAGCACACCCGCCGCAAATGCAAGAGGGACAAGTGCAACCAGCAAGGCAAAGATATTTCCCACGATCGCCCAGGCAAACAGGGATACACCCATCACAATGGTAGCCAGGAAAATCAATCGATATTCATCAAAGCGCGCCGCCAGCCAACCTACCAGGAAGCCCTGCACGAAAACCACAAGGATACCAACATAGGTGAGCACAAAACCTGTATTGCGGGCATCCAGATCAAAACGGTATAGAGCGTAAAGGGGGAAGATGGTTTGGAAGATGGCGAATGCCAGACCATAGAAAAAGCGTACATGAAGTAGCGGTCCAACTCTAGGACGATTGATCGCCTTCCAGAGATTATTTAATGAGAAAGATTGTCGTTCTTGTTTTTCCAAATCCGCTCTTGCTTCTGCTGTGAGTGATTCGGGCAGGAAGATCAGCACGCCGAATATGCTGATCAATGAAAATCCAGCAGCAACAAATGCTGGTAGGGAGAATCCATATACACTCAGGAGACCACCGATCGCAGGTCCGATGATGAAACCCAGGCCAAAGGCAGCCCCTAACATGCCCAAACCTTTTGCCCGGTTGGTTTCATCCGTTACATCCGTGATATAAGCCTGGGCAACGGAGATATTGCCCCCAGTAAAACCATCCAGGATCCGGCTGATGAATAACATTAATAATGAATTCGCGAAACCTAAAATCAGGAAACCAATGAATGTCCCGGTCAGGCTGATCAGCAGAACTGGTTTGCGCCCGTAACGATCAGACAGCCTTCCTAATAAGGGTGCCCCGATTAACTGTGCAGCAGCATAAGAAGCCACCAAGAGCCCAATTTGGGTCGGAGTGGCATCAAAAGTCTCTGCATAAAAAGGCAGTAAGGGCAGGATAATGCTGAAACCTAGAAGGTCAACAAATACGATTATGAATAACGTGATCAGCTTTTTGTTGTTCATGAAGCTACTTACCGGATTCTCTGTTCGTCGTTCTTATCATATACTGCAATAGGCACGGCAGCTCTCGTCGTATAGTTTTGGCTGTATCGGGACCTGTCAGAAGCTTCAGCTTCAATATTCGCAGCCAAGCTGTTGATCATCCCCGAGAAGATCAAACCATGAATTGGATAAAGTATATACCAGTAAAGGAAACCCGCCAGACCCTTTGGTGCAAAATATGCAGTTTGGATCAAACAGGCACCCCCCTCTTTATTGGGAGACACCTCGAACTGCAACCAGGCATCACCGGGTACTTTCATTTCAGCCCTGAGACGGATGTGGCTTGCATATTGGACAGATTCAACTCTCCAAAAATCGATCACATCACCCACCCTAACCTGCGTTGGATGTCGTCGACCCCGGCGAAGGCCAACACCACCCAGGAGGCGATCAAGTGTTCCGCGTAAACGCCATGCCCAATCCATGTAAAGCCAACCGCGCTCACCACCTAGAGTTGTGAATTCATTATACGCCTCTTCTGGTGATGCCTGGATTGTCTTCTGCCTGCGTTCTACGATCATGCCTTCCTGGGTAGTGAGAAGGACAGAAGGTATATCGCCCTGGCTGCTGGCAAGTGAATCGCTCCAACGAGTTTCGATGGAACCTGCCTTCAAATGATTCAGCGCTTGTTGTACTGCCGGGCGATAAGCGATCGGAGTTATCTCTGGGAACAATTGCCCTGCACTATCATTGTGCAGGATAACTTCATTCCGCAAACCTTCAATTAATGGTTGTGCAATTTCAGAAGGAATGGGTGTGATCCAATGCACCCAGTGGGAAGATAATCGCGGTGTAAGTACCGGTACCGGTAATAAGTATCGCTTCAAACCCCGCACCTGTGCATACTGGGTCATCATTTCCCCGTATGTAAGCACATCGCTTCCTCCAATCTCGATAGTTTTTCCTGCACTTTCTGTATTATCGACAGACTGAACAAGATATTCCAGCACATCGGATATGCTGATCGGCTGGACTTTGGTGAACACCCATTGCGGGCAGACCATCACTGGTAAGCGTTCTGTCAAGTAACGGATCATCTCGAAAGATACACTCCCAGAACCTACGATAATCGCGGCCCGAAATTCAGTTACCGGAACCCCGCTCTCTCGTAAAACATCCCCGGTCTGCTGCCGGGAACGAAGATGCGGTGAGAGATCTGCCTCTGGTTCACCCAACCCCCCCAGGTAGATGATGCGCTGAACCCCGGCTTCCCGGGCAGCTTTCCCAAAATTGCCCGCGGCAAGCACATCCCGCTGGTGAAATTCCTGGCTGTCCATCATGCTGTGGATCATGTAATAAGCGGTATCCACACCTTGCATGGCAGCATTCAATGTCTCAGGATCAAAGACATCTCCCACGCTTACCTGGACCTTGTTCACCCAGGAACGACCCTGCAGCCTTCGCGCATCTCGAACAAACACCCGTACCTGGTAACCGGAATCTAGTAATCGAGGGATTAATCGACCTCCGACATAACCAGTCGCTCCAGTAACCAGAATTCGCTTTGAATCACTCATTTTTCATCTTCTTCCTTTTAAAGTCCTATTACTTTGTTACTTCCTTGTTTTTTCCTTGATTCCTGGCACACGCAGGCGATACTCCTGAAAAATTCCCCGCGCTTCGGTCGTGTTGTATCGCTGATCCCTCGAGTGAAAATGAACCCGGATTCGTGCCTGGTCCAGAGCTGGATGTGCCTCGAACAAGCCATGATCACCGTAACGAAATGCCTCTAATACCATGCGCATGTGCTGTTTAAAAATGGAGAACCGCCAGCTCGCAGATCCGAGGACTAACCCACCACTGACATGGCAGTGAACGTGAAAAGAAGCCTCGTTAGAAAACTGCCACTCAGCCAGTACCTCATCCCGCATCAGGCGTGTGTACCAGCCGGAGACCTGAGCCTTGTTATAAACCGGGCCTATTGATAAGAATAAATCACCCGTCGTATCGGAATGTGTCAGGGTGTAGGCACGGGGAACGATTGGATTCTTCTCGGAAACTCCTTCTAAGAAGGTCACAGAAAGTTTGGCTGGATTCAGTTCACTCATCATTATCTCCTTTCATTTATAATGTTAGCACAAAAAACCGTATTAGTCAATATATTGTCAAGAATTTGCACACTTATCCGGAGAGAGCTCGGCACCCCGTTTCCAACGCGATAACAAAACAAACAAAAGAAAATTAATAATTGATTAATAGTTGAATATATATTGACAAAATCTTGATTTTGTGTATAATATTCATACCAATCACTAATCGAATAAGAAATACTAGTGATAAATTCTATTTGGAGGTTCGAAAATGAAGACTCGGGTTATGGAAAGAAACAACATATGGGCTGTCGCCGCGGTTGCAATCGCAGCAATCATGGCTTTCGTACTGGTATTCAGCGTTCAGCCTGCTTCTGCCAATGACAATTTCGACATTACAGTCAAACACGGTATTAATGGCAGGAGCTTAGGTTTGGACAAGGACCTGCCTGTGGATGTTTATGTAAATGGTGGTAAGGCATTTACATTTTCCTTCAAGGACATTGTTTCCACATCTCTACCGGCTGGCAATTACACGATTATGGTAAAACTTGCTGGCACCGATACAGTCGTCATGTCACTCGGTCCGGTTGACATTCCGGCAGGGGCTGATGTGAGCATACGGGCGAAGTTAAGCGCAGAAAAGACACCCACATTGAAAGTCCAGGTAAAGTAAAATCTATCAGTAGTAATACTTCAAACACCAGGTTCAACTGAATATGTTGAACCTGGTGTTTTTATATTATTAAACTTGGGGGAAATTATATGGCAGTTATTATGCCCCGCTGGTATTCTTTGCTTTGCTAAATATTTCCAGGATGCGCTCGCGGGCGAACCCGTGATCGATGATTGGGTGAGGGTAATTCTCTCCAATTATGCAGTTAACCTGCTGCTGGACATCTTGAGGCATCTCCCATGGTGAGTGAATAAACTTCAGGGGCACGGCGGATAGTTCAGGCACCCACCTCCGAATGTATTTACCTTGAGGATCGAATTTCTTCGCCTGCAGAACCGGGTTAAATATGCGGAAGTACGGGGCTGCATCTGTTCCCGTTCCTGCTGTCCACTGCCATCCTCCGTTATTAGCCGCGGGATCGCCATCAATGAGTTGTTGCATGAAGAATTTTTCTCCCCACTGCCAATTTATAGCTAAATCTTTCACCAAGAACGAGGCCACGATCATGCGCCCGCGGTTGTGCATCCAGCCAGTTTCTAGCAGCTGCCGCATCGCAGCATCCACAATCGGATAACCCGTTCGTCCTTCGCACCAGGCGCGATAATCATCTAAATCATTATTCCAATCGACCGCCCTGAATTCCTCCCTGAAACTATCACCCATTACATTGGGAAAATGGTACAGGATGTAAAGATAAAACTCCCGCCAGATCAGCTCGTTTAGCCAGACCTCTGCAGCTGCCCGAGCGCTATCATCGGGTGCATCTGCCATTGCCTGCTGGGCTGCCTGCACACATTCTCTCACTGAGAGTAAACCAAAACGCAGATATGGGGAAACACCTGCGGTACCCTCGACATCCATCCGGTTGCGCAGGTCAGCGTAGGTATAGATACCCGCCTTCAACCCGCTGGTAAATTTTTGCAGCCTGCCTCTGGCTGATTCTTCACGAGGTTCGAACACCAACCGTGCCGCAGAGTATGGCATCTCCGGGATGTGATCGCTACGGATGTCCAGCGGTGTGGTGATATGGCCTGGAGCTGGGAGCACCTGCATCGTGTGAACTAAGTATGAGGATTTCCACCTGCGCATGTATGGAGTGAACACTCGATATGGTTCACCAGATTCCTTTCTGATTGATTCTGGATCGCTTACTGAAAGACCCGGCACCAGCTCTAATGGTACAAGCTTCGCTACCTGTTCATCCCGATTGTTTGAATAAGGCGAGTAATCACCCTCAGCGAATACCCGCTTTACCTTGAATTCATTACATAATTTTCGTAGTACATCTGCTGGGTTGCCCTTGCGAAGGACCAATTTACTTCCTCGCGCTTTCAAATCAGCATCCTTCTCCAACAGGCAGGCGAATAAAAAAGCCAGCCTCTTTTTCCCTACATTCGTTGAGTTTAGCAACTTTGGATCGAGGATGAACAACGGAATCACATTTTCGGCAGAAGAGATCGCGGCCTGCAGAGCCTGGTTATCATGCAACCGCAAATCTCGCCTGATCCACCAGATATTTACTTCCATGCTGATCCTTTCATCATTTCTGAATATATTTGGTTGAGAGACAGTTTGGGAGGCTTAATAAAAGGAGCTCGGCGATTTCCAGCCATCAATCTTATCCCATATTCAGCAGCTGGCCTGACCCTGAATTCCTGCGAGCACCATAATCTTGAACCTGGACCCCCTCACCTGCCTCAACAGCCCGTGCAACCCGCAATCCCGCCAGCATAACAGCAGGCACGGATTGTCCAGGAAAAACCGTATCACCCACCATCCACATCTGCGGGGATAGACGTGGACCCCAAACTCGCAATAGGCTGGTCTGTGGAAATCCACCTACCCACCCCAGGTGCCTGCGGGTAAAGCGCTGGAAGGTAACCGGGGTGCCCGGCAATACTAACTCAGCCGAATTTTTGATCCCCGGCAATACCCTTTCTGCCGCAGATAATACACGTTCTGTATATTCATCCTTGCGTACTTCGTATGCACTCCGATCGTTACGAAATAAATGCCACCAGGGTTTCAAGTTCGTGTGTGTGCTGATCGTCAGGGCTCTCTTTCCCTCCGGAGCCCTGCTGTGATCCCACGCGGGACTTAAGGACATGAAAATACTGTTTCCCTCCCCGAGTGGTTCGCTCACGATCACCTGGTGGTGCAAAGGCAGTTCATTATTAATTTGAGAAGCATCCAGGCCTACATAGAGCATAAACGCGCCCCACCCAGATTGCGGTTCACTTGGTAGCCTGCTCAAGCGAGATGGCAGTGGGTCCGTTAACAATTGGGCGATATTCCAAGGAGGCAGGTTGAATATCACCAGGTCAACTTCGTATACTTCTTTTTTCTTCGTCTTCACAACCATTCTGCCGAACTCGTTCCGGGATACCTGTCTCACTTCCTGACCGGTAAGCACCTTACCGCCGTTCTTGTGGATGATATCAACCATCTTGTTTGCCATACCACCCATACCACCGGGAATGTGCACCACGCCCTGGCGGGCCAAATCCAATGCCACGCTGCCATATAATGCATTTGCATGGCTGCTGGTTGTCTGGGCAGAGATTAATAATTGCGCGTCTGCAAATTGGCGCAGCTTATCAGACTTCGGAGGGATCTGTGCGCTAAGCGGACGAAATGCATTGCGCACAAGTGAGAGGAGTTTTTCCGCTTCTCCGCGGGTGAATATTTCCCGTATCCAGCCGTAGCCTGTCTTAGTCAGCGAATCAAAATCAGACAAAGTCTGCGGAGGCCAGGCTGGTAATTTAAGCGCAAAATCCCACAAGGCATCCGCCGTATTTTCTTGCCATTGCCAGAAAGGCTCGGCCTGTTTGCCAAAATGCTTCAACCGTTCAGCTTCCCACAACTCGCTATCTGTCCAGCGGGTTACTTGAGAGCCATCTTCTTGGTGAACGATCATGGCAATTTCTGCGGGAGAAGCCTGCCAATCCAAACCAAAATGGCTCCCGATTTGGTCCATCACGGCTCCAGCGGCAAAACCCCCAGCTAAAGTTGCACCAGCATCAAATCGGTAGCCTTGATGATAGAACGTACCTGCGCTTCCACCAGGATAGACATGTGCTTCAAGCACTTTGACCTCAAATCCACGTCGTGATAGCTCGGCAGCTGCAGAGAGACCCCCAAATCCAGCACCGATCACCAGGATTTTTTTCATCGTCCCTCGACTGCCCTCCTAGTTTGCCAGGCACGATACGAGAACAAAATCGGCAGTGTGAGCCACATAAATCGGCTAACAATCCCCCAAAGGATATGGTTACTCGGTTCGCCAGTCACTTGGTCGATTATGCGCGTTTGATTTCCAGGCAGGCTCTGAAAAATATGTTTATGGATCCAGGTTTGGAAAGGGCCTTCAACCTGGGTGTCTGTGAACCCATTCGTTGCACTCACCCCAGAGTGAACGGCTACCCAGCGGATTGGAATGGGTCCAAACCAGAGGGTGAAATCTGAACGGGATCCCTCACCCAGGGGTTCGATCTGGTTGAATTGGACGAACATCGGTGGTGGTGTAAGCCGCTTGAGCGCCAGCGTGCTACTGTGAAATTCCGCAACCTTCTCAACTGGTGCATCGACCTGGAACTCGTGCTTGAAATCGGGCATTATTCTACCAATAAGTCCCGCAGCGCAGGTTCAATCTCAGGAAATTGGAATTCAAATCCGAGCGCTAACAAACGGCTCGGCATCACTCTCTGTCCTTTGGTAACCAGGGCACCAATTTCACCAAAGGCAAGATTAAAGGCAAATTTTGGGGCGGGAAGATAGTAAGGTCGCTTGAGAACCTTGGCGATAGCCCTGCCCACTTCAGCATTGGTAGCTGGATTGGGGGCGGTAAGATTAAAAGCCCCGTCAGCCGAGCTATTCTCGAGCAAGAAACGAATCGCACCCACTTCATCATCTTCATGAATCCAGGACAGGTACTGCTGCCCATCTCCAATCGGTCCACCGGCAAACATCTTGAAGGGTAGCACCAGCCGGTTGAGCGCGCTGCCACTTTTCGTGGAGAAAAATATACCTGTACGGACGATAACCAACCGTACACCGATCTTCTCAACGGGTTTGGCAATCGGTTCCCAATCTCGCCACTCTGCAAAAAAATCATCCCCAGGCGGGCTCTCTTCGGTCAATATTTCGTCTTCGTGAAATCCATAATACCCGATTGCAGAAGATTGAACGAATACCTGCGGTTTCTTCTCAGCTGCTTCAATCGCAGCCACTAGCGCTTTTGTGGACTGAATCCGGCTATCCCGGATGCGTTTTTTGCGAGCATCAGTCAAGCGGCTCGGGAAGAAGCTACCCCCAGAAATATTCTCTCCTGCCAGGTTGACAACCGCCTGCACCTCATTCACCAATGCACCCCAACCCTGAGCAGAAACACCATCCCAGGCAACCACTTCAACTCCTTGAGGAACACTGATCACCTTTTCCGAATTGCGACTCAGGAGTATTACTTCGTATTCATTTTGGACCAATTCCTTGGTCAGCTGCCTCCCAATGAGACCGGTTCCACCAGCAATAATAACTTTCATCACCTTTTCTCCCTCTCAAAACTTATACCAATGTTCCCAACCAGTCTTTTATAGGTTGGCCACGATCGTCTAAATTCTTTTCTACTGCCTCTTTATAAATCTTCAAATATTTATCCAGATACGCAGCAGGAATGTTATGCCACTGCAGCAAATCTTCCAGCCAATCGATTTCATGCCTTAATAGGTTTGTATCACCAAAAGTCAAGCTGGCTTGGATATCTTGACCGAGAAAGTGATTGGCAACCTCCAGGTGCTGCTCCCGCATCCCGTTTTGCTGGAACTCGCCCCACAGGGTAGCTGCTATCATGGGCTCCATTTCCTTGAAATGTGCAGCTGCATCAATGTAATGTTTATCTACAGGTGCAACCTGCTTTATTTCAGCTGGCTTTAAGAGTAGCTGTTCGATCTTATCCACCCCCCCGGCCAGGGATTGGCCGAGAAAATGACCATATATCTTCTCCTGCAGATCTGGAAGCAAGTTGAAGATCAGGCCTCCATAAGCCAATGGCACCTCGTTTTCCTGCAGGAGCTTTGCCACCTGCGATAGGCTGGCCGCTGTGATAAGCTGCTGAGCAGAGGAGATAACCAGGTCCGGTGTTGCAGATTGGATGGCTATCTCCAATTTATCAACCGGTACATTCGCTCCCAGGTAAACCACCTTCCAGCCACGCAGGCGCAAGAACAATGTAGTCAGCAAGAGGGGATATATATGCTCCTCTCCAGGGGGGCAGGTGCTCAGGATCTTCCCTTTCCGGGTCGGAGTTGGAGCAGAAGCCAGCAGCGCATCAAGCCGGCGTATCGCCAGGGCGGAGGCGAAATGCTCCTGCTGCACTGTGGTCTTTCCGCTGTACCATAAGCCTCCGATTTGAGACAGACCGTCTGTCAGAACTTCCAGGCACACGGTTTCAATTGGGTAGCGAGCAAAAGCTTGGGCGAGGATATTCTCGGCCCGGGGTTCATCAAATGCCAGGCATGCATCCACCCAATCCTCTTTAATCTCTTCAAGCACCTTTCCAGATAAATCCGGGTGGCTGATAGCCTGCGCTAATTCTCCCTCGGCTGGCATTGCCAGGAATGGGTCTTGACCGGCTTGCTCAAAATTTCGCCACATCTCGATGGCATGGTTGATACGCAAACCCTCATCCTGGCGCGCGATCAACCACTTGATCATCTCGATGTCGTACTGCGAGTATAGCCGGTGACCACCAGCGGTTCTCTGGGGATTTGGCAAACCATAGCGTCGCTCCCAGGCTCTCAAGGTGTCTGCTTTCAATCCCGTTTCCCGGATAACGACTTTTAAATTATATGTTGGTGTTTTGCTGAATTCGCTCATTATTGCCTCAGACTTCAATATCAATATAAAAAATAACCGTAATTTATACTATAGTATCTGATAATTTTCAAAATGTCAAGGTATTGCACAGTATTTGCCTATCAATAACCCCAAGCTGCCACAGCCCAACATCGGGCAGCTCATAGCGCAATCGAAATTCCAGGGCAACTAGTCGTTGCAATACCTTGACAATAACTAGACATTGTGCTAATATTATAATATTCGCGTTTGGAGTTAACCATGAAAATAAAAGTTGTAACTGACAGCACCAACGACTTACCCCGCCAGCTGATCGACAAATATGCCATTCACGTCATTCCTATGTACATCAATTTCGGTGAACAAAGTTACCAGGATGGTGTCGATATCAGCCGACAGGAGTTTTACACCCGTCTGCCCCAGAGCGACCTGTTCCCAACGACAGCGGCACCAGGGATCGATCAATTCACTGCGGCATACCAGGCAGCCATGGATTCTGGCGCAGAAGAAATTCTTTCGATCCATATTTCTGCCAGTTTAAGTGCTGTGGTAGATGTGGCGCGCAAAGCAGCTGAGCAGTTCTCAGGTGTCCCGGTCACAGTTTATGATTCTGACCAGCTTAGTCTTGGCACAGGTTTCCAGGCTCGCAAAGCTGCCCAGGCAGCAGGAGAGGGTCTTTCTATGAATGAAATCCTTGCTTTACTGAAAGAACAATCCTCGCGCACGCATGTATTCGCTGCCCTGGATACCCTGGAATTTCTCAAACGCGGGGGGCGCATGAATTCGGTGGTGGCAGGTTTAGGTAGCTTGCTGCAGATCAAGCCTATCTTGACCATGCATACCGGGACCCCAGGCGCGGAAAGAGTTCGTACAAAAGAACGCGCCATTAATCGGCTGATTGAGATGGTAACAGAACTGGGTGCTCTGGAGGAACTAGCCCTGGTACATACCGATTCCAGGCAAGAAGCTGACGCCCTGTGGCAGACAGCAAAATACCTATATCCGGGAGAGCAGGAACCATTATCGGTTGATGTCACCCCCGTGCTTGGAGCTCACCTCGGCCCAGGCGCTGTAGGTTTCACCTGTATTTCTAAAGAATAAATAAAAATTGAAAAGGAAAACAAAAAATGACTTTACTGGATCCCAACACAATGATACAAGATAATACACTAGACCTTTCCCTCTTGAATCTTCCACCAACGCGAGAGAGGCGCGCCCAGCTCAACATCCAGGCTTCTGTTTACAACATCCTGGAGAATATAGGCGAACAACCACAGCGGGAAGGATTACTGAGAACACCCGAACGTGTGGCGCGCATGTTTAATGAACTTACTGAAGGCTACGATGTTGATCCTGAAAAGATGATCAATGGCGCGCTTTTCGATGTAGACTATGATGAGATGGTGGTTGTAAAGGATATTGATTTCTACAGTCTATGTGAACACCACCTGCTGCCTTTTTACGGTCAAGCCCATGTGGCCTATATCCCCAATGGTAAGGTGATTGGATTGAGCAAGATTCCCCGCATCGTAGAGATGTTTGCCCGCCGCTTGCAGATCCAGGAACAAATGACCTCCCAAATTGCCAATTTCGTGCAAGACACCTTAAATCCGCAGGGTGTAGCAGTGGTCGTGGAAGGTATGCACATGTGCTCCATGATGCGCGGTGTCAAGAAAGCCAATGCAAGGATGAAAACCAGCAAGATGCTGGGCGTGTTCAAGGAAAATGATAAAACCCGCCATGAGTTCTTCGCACATCTCAATAACAACCTGCAAAATATCTGAGAAACTGTAGTAATGACCATCCTATCCAAGTACTTCCTTGTTGCACTGGTCATATTGGGGATAATCGTTCCCCTTTGGCTGCTCGGCTTGCTGACATATATCGCGAATACTGTTGTAAACTTCAGTGGAACAGGATTTGTTTTTTTGAGAGTTGCTGGCACCTTTGGAGAAACTAAAGTCCCATCATCATGTACTTCTTGCTGCGCAACATCTCCGGTGTCTTAATGCTTAAGAAAACCTTGAAGAATACGAAATCCGGATTCCAGGATTATATGGAAAAGACGAATGCCTTCATCCCCTCTTTCCCAAGAAAATCAATACCATCCACTCATCTAAGCAAATAAAGGAATTCCTAATGACCTTACTAGAAATACTCAAAATTGTTGCAGGGATTGCCACCGTCTTGACCGGCCTTGTTTCGCTATTCTGGCCTCTGAAAGTGCGTGGATTTACTGGGCTGGATGTTAATGGCGGAAGAGGCGTGACCGAAATTCGCTCGATCCTGGGAGGGTTTTTTGTTGGGCTCGGTGGGGCGGTCTTGCTGCTCAACGATCCTGCAGCCTATACGACACTCGGTATTTCATACCTGGTAGTGGCTTTAGTACGAGCAATCTCGATGTTCGTTGACAGGTCAGTAGAAAGCTCAAATGTGATCAGTGTGGTCACTGAAGTAATCTTGGGTATTATCCTGGTTTTGTAGCTTCCCACGAAGATACCAAAAAGGAATCAAATTAAACAACCAATGAAAATCGCTAAATGGATCTCACTGCTCGGATTGTTAGCCATGTCTGGTGCCCTTATCTACGGCTTCACAGTCGGGGATTTCATTACAGATGGCGCTCAGCTGCTCTCAAACCCCTGGGGGATTGTCTCGCTTGTCGACCTATATGTGGGGTTTACCTTATTTTCTGGTTGGATAATCTACCGGGAAAAATTGGGTCTACGCGCTTTGGTATGGGTATTCTTCATGATGGTTTTGGGTTTCTTTACCGGCGCGCTGTATACCTTTGTCGCGTTACAAACCAGTGGCGGCGATTGGCGGCGCTTCTGGATGGGTAAGCGGGCTGAGAACAAAATTGCAGATGCATGAGACGCTTATGACCCGTTATGAAGAGCTGCTCTCAGAGCTGCGCACGGTCGTTCTGGGTAGGAATAAATGGCTGGATTCAATCTTGCCGCCCATCATTTTCCTGGTTCTTAATGCCGTGAGTGACTATATAATAGCCATTATTGGGGCTTTGCTTGCAGCCGTGCTTATTGGCTCCTACCGTTTACTGCGCAAGGAACCACTGCGCTACGCATTTGGTGGTGCAGGCGGTGTCCTAGTAGCCGGCTTTTTGGCGAGGTTCGTGGGTGGTGCGCAGGGTTATTTCCTACCCGGGATAATCACAGGCGCTCTCACGACCCTGGTTTGCTTGGTCAGCATATTTATCAAGCGTCCCATGGTAGCCTGGACCAGCTATTTGACTCGCCGCTGGCCTCGTGATTGGTACTGGCACCCAAGAGTGCGCCCAGCCTACAGCGAAGTGACAATCGCCTGGACTGTTTTCTTTGGCCTTCGCACACTGTTTCAATTTTCGTTATTCCAGCAGCAAGCTGCCAGCGCCTTGGGTGTTGTCCAGCTGCTCACGGGGTGGCCAGCATTGATCATCTTGTTGATCATCAGCTACCTCTATGGAATGTGGAGGCTGCAGAACCTTGGAGGTCCTAGCGTGGAAGAGTTTAGATCCAAGTCTGAACCCCCTTGGGAGGGGCAAAGACGTGGCTTTTAAGTAGGTAAATCTGAAAGCCAGCAATTCGATAATCAGAATCTATGGAGGATAATTCAATGAACAAAGACATCATCAGACAAATCCTTGTATTTATTGCTGCTCTAACAACGATCATTTTCAACATTCTCGCCAGCGCCTTGCCGCTAAACGGCATGAATACCGGTGATATATCAGATCGCTTCAAGATTTTTTTCGTGCCTGCAGGATACGTATTTTCTATTTGGGGCCTGATATACCTGGGCTTGATTGCCTATGCTATCTACCAGGTTCTGCCTGCCCAGCGAGAGAATCCCCGCTTGAGAAGCATTGGTTACATCTTTGTGCTGAGCTGTGTGGCGAACATCGTCTGGTTATTTCTCTGGCACTATGAAGTCTTTGAATTCACCCTCGTTGCAATGCTGGCGCTTCTGGCGACTTTGATCGTCATTTACCTGCGCCTGGATATCGGGCGCTCACAGGTTTCAACAGGTGAAAAATGGGCCGTCCATGTACCTTTCAGTATTTACCTGGGCTGGATCACCGTCGCTACGATTGCCAACACAACGCAGCTGCTTTATTACCTTGGCTGGGATGGATGGGGGATCAGCGCGGAGATCTGGACCGTAATCATGCTGGCCGCCGGTGTCATCATATCAGCCTTGATGAGTTTCACCCGTGCAGATGTGGCATATTCCCTGGTGTTGGTATGGGCATATATTGGTATTGCCCTAAAGCACGCTGACAATGCGCTGGTCTCGACCACCGCTTATATCACTGCTGGCTTGATCTTATTGTTCTTGATTATCGCCTTGATCAGGAAATATCGAACCCAAACGCCTGCTTAATGAAACCATAAGTTTTCCATTATTCACAAATCACCATTATTGCAAATTGAGGCCCTTGAAATTCAAGGGCCTCAATTTATTGACGCCTCTCGAAACATTTAGTATAATCTAAATTAGAATTACATTTCGTGAAAATTATGTTCTGCATTATGCATAACTTCGTAATCCATAAGGATCAAGGATCTTCAAAAAAGTGACCAGATGCCTGAACCATTGATTGCTATTCTGATCGCCGTTGGAATCGCGTTAATTGCCTGGTTCTTCTTCCGCCCCCAGGATGGACTTGTCCCCCGCTGGCGAAAAGCACGCCAGTTCACAAACCGGGTTTTGCTGGAAGATGCCCTGAAACATATCCAGCGCTGCGAACGGCATGGTGATAAACCCAGCTTGCAAAGTATCGCGGGTGCTCTGGATGTCAGTGTTAACCAGTCCGCTCAAATCGCAGATGAACTGCAAGGCATGGAATTAATTGTCTTCGCAAATGGTGAATTCCAGCTGACTCCTGCCGGTCGTGAATATGCACTCAGGATTATCCGCGCCCACCGCCTGTGGGAGGAGTACCTCGCTGAACATACCGGTTTTGAAGAATCGGAATGGCATGACCAGGCAGAGAAGTACGAGCACCTATTGTCCGCTGAGGAAGCCAGGGATTTAGCCCAGCAATTAGGTAATCCAGTATTTGATCCACATGGCGATCCAATACCAGGCCCTGGTGGTCAGTTTAAACACCACGCAGGACAACCGATGATTGCCATGGACCTGGAAACTCCACTGCGCATCGTGCATATTGAGGATGAACCTGAAGAGATCTACGCCCAGCTTGTTGCTGAAGGGGTATCCCCTGGTATGTTTGCTCGGCTTACTGAAAATTCCCCGCAAAGAGTCCGCTTCTGGATCGATGATGAAGAGCATGTCCTGGCACCTATTGTGGCAGCAAATATTTCAGTCGTTCCTGTCCCCGAGCAGAAGGCAGAGCAAGCACAGGCTGGAATCCCACTCAACACCCTTATCCCCGGTGAACGCGGCCAGGTTGTATCACTTTCACCCCGGTTACGTGGGGCAGATCGCCGCCGCATGATGGACTTGGGCATCTTACCGGGAACAACCATTGAAGTCGAAATGACCAGTCCAAGTGGAGATCCAACCGCATATAAAGTACGTGGTGCGCTGATCGCTTTGCGTAAAGAACAGGCTCAGCTGATCCGCGTGGAAAATCCTACACAGGTGACAATCCAATGAATCGAGAAATCAACACAGAACAATGCGAAACCTGCCCGATGCACAATGCTGCCAACCTGCTGAAACTTGGCCTGGATATGCAGGATTGGGATTATGTCATCGCTCTGGCAGGCAATCCCAACACAGGTAAAAGTACCGTATTTAATGCTCTGACAGGTTTGCGCCAGCACACCGGTAATTGGCCGGGAAAAACAGTATCACGGGCTGAAGGCGGATTTGAGTACGCTGCAAAACGCTACAAGCTGGTCGATCTACCAGGCACATATTCCTTGCTCGCCACCAGCCTGGATGAAGAGATCGCCAGGGATTTTATCCTTTTCGGCCAACCAGATGTTACGGTTGTCGTTGTGGATGCGACTCGCCTTGAACGTAATTTAAACTTGGTCCTGCAGGTCCTGGAAATCACAGATCGCGTGGTGGTTTGTCTGAATTTAATGGACGAAGCAAACCGGCATGGTTTGCAGGTTGATGAACGCCGCCTGGCGCGAGATTTGGGTGTTCCAGTTGTCCCTACGACTGCGCGCTCAAAGGATGGCCTGGATTTGCTGCTGAAAACAATTCATGAAGTAGCAACTGGAAAAACGATTGGGAAGCCACGCCGTTTTCAAAACGAACCACCGGAGTTGAAACAGGCGATTCAGATACTGGTTGGACAGCTCAACGAAGCTTTCCCTGGTTTGCCAAATGCACGCTGGGTGGCATTGCGTTTGTTAGATGGTGATGAAAGCTTGATTCAAGCTGTTCAGACCGGTGAGCTGGCAGAATTGGCAGACCAGGCACAACTCACACCAACCATGGCTGCCAGTCTCGACCTGGGAACCACGTCATGAAACACTCTGGTGATAATAATCCCCGGGACATCCTGGCAACAGCCCAGGCCTTGCGTTGGGAAGTGGGCGAAAATTACCATGAGAAATTAATGGAAGCCTTGTACACCAATGCCACCGATATCGCCGATCGTGCTGTAACCCGACCAGGTGAAAAGCCGCGCTTCGACCTGGACCGCAGCATCGATCGCATCGTTACCAGCCGCCGCTGGGGATTCTTCTTGATGATCTTACTGTTCACATTGGTGTTCTGGATCACGATTTCCCTGGCCAATGTCCCCTCGCGCTGGATTTCAGATATTTTGATAGGTACCGTCTATCCTTTTCTCAATTCGCTAGCCACCAGTATTGGCCTGCCCTGGTGGCTCCAGGGCATCTTAATAGATGGTATGTACCTGGCAACTGCCTGGGTGGTCAGCGTGATGCTGCCTCCCATGGCAATATTCTTCCCGCTCTTCACCCTGCTGGAAGATTTTGGCTACCTGCCGAGGGTAGCATTCAACCTGGACAATATCTTTAGGAAAGCCGGCGCGCACGGAAAACAATCCCTATCGATGATGATGGGCTTCGGCTGCAATGCAGCTGGCATGATTTCCACGCGCATCATCGACAGCCCTCGCGAGCGCCTGATCGCCATGCTGACTAACAACTTCGCCCTTTGCAATGGGCGCTGGCCAACCCAAATTCTGGTCGCAACGCTCTTCATCGGTGCACTGGTGCCAGCCTACCTGGCTGGACTCGTATCGGCATTGGCTGTAGTGAGTATCGCCATCCTGGGCGTGGTATTGACCTTTATCGTCTCCTGGTTTCTGACTCGCTCCGTGTTAAAAGGAGAAGTATCATCTTTCAGTCTTGAGCTACCACCCTATCGTCCGCCGCGCATCTTGCAAACCATATACACTTCCTTGATCGACCGCACAATGTTCGTTCTCTGGAGAGCGATCGTCTTTGCTGCCCCAGCAGGTGCAGTGATCTGGCTGGTTGCCAATATCACTATTCAAGGCCAGAGTCTGGCCGAATATATCGTCAATTTCCTGAACCCCATTGGAATCCTGATTGGCCTCAACGGGGTGATCCTGCTGGCATACATCATCGCCATCCCTGCCAACGAGATCGTCATCCCTACCGTCCTGATGCTAACAGTATTGATCAGTGGAACACCGACTGAGGGGCCTGGAGCCGGTGTGATGTTTGAAACCGACCTTGAGAGCACCAAGGCTATCCTGGTAGCAGGCGGTTGGACATTACTCACCGCGGTCAACTTGATGCTGTTCAGCCTGATCCATAACCCGTGCAGCACCACGCTGTACACCATGTACAAGGAAACCGGCAGCCGCAGGTGGACCGCTCTGGCTGCGGTATTGCCCTTGGCGATGGGTTTCGCGGTCACTTTCATCGTCGCCCAGGTCTGGCGCCTGGTAGCGGCTTATTTGTGACTTGAGTTCCAGGTACTTACTGGGAAATATCCAAATACCCCCAGACAAATTTATACTCTTTGGCGATACAGCCTGCTATCAACCACCCCAACCATGGCTTCCGTATCTAAGTTTCCATCCAGGAAACCGTTTACTTTGTCAGCGTATTTCCGTGGGTCAACAAGCATCTGGTTGTAATCCAGGTTAAGGACTGAGAAGTTGGTTTGATCTACCAACCAGGCATTTACTTTCGCCAGGTGTTTCGCATACATTTCTGCCAGCTGCTCATCACTTACCGTATCGCTGGGCTTACCGCTCCGGATCAGCATCTGCTTCTGTGAAGCCAAGATTTCGTCCATTTTGCGCTGCATGAAAAGCACACGATAAGTATATTCTGGAGGTAAATGTTCAAGGAGTGCAGAAATCACCTTGACAGCCTTCCCCTTTGCCTCGGGTAACCAATCGATATCTCCATCCGGCAGCTTCTTAACTCGCTCAAATTCGTAATACCCCCTGGGATTATCTTCATCCGCGCTCCTGATGTTATCAGTATATGCTGGCACACCCCCGGTAGCGAGCATGGTCATCATCATCGATGTCCCTGATCTTGGCAGCCCTGACACAATGGTAATAAAATCTTGATCTCTCTTCCCCTGGAAGAAGTGTAGAAAATTCCTCATCATTTTCCTCGAAAAATATTCGTCAGGTATTGTACCCTGGATGCAAACAGTACCACCGCATAGCTTCACATCTACTATTCTGGGGCATGGTATCCATCAATTCGGATCAGAAGGATCATCTATCCTTCATTTTCCCGCATTAAAGGCTATTAATCAGCCAGATTGGACAAATTTTATCTATGCTATAATCGCCAGACCGGCAACTAGAAATCAGGCATGGCTAACCTTAACTCATATGCTCAATAGAATCGTACGCGTTTTCGGGGGAGACCCCAACCAACGCCAAATAGATCAATATTCGGAAACCGTAGACCAAATCAACAGCCTGGAACCAAAATTCGAGGCATTCAGTGATCAAGAGCTGTATGGCATGACCACCCAGTTCCGGCGTCGTTTAGCCCAGGGAGAAACGCTGGATGATTTGCTCACGGAAGCATTCGCCGTTGTGCGCGAGACCAGTAAAAGGACTCTCGGCCAGCGCCATTACGATGTGCAGCTGATCGGCGGTATCTCCCTGCATAATGGGATCATCGCAGAAATGCGCACCGGCGAGGGTAAAACACTTGTCGCAACCCTGCCTCTCTACTTGAATGCATTGCGGCTGAACGAAAAGTGGATCGATTTGGCTGAGCAGAAATGGGGAACCGATCCTGGGAGCTGGGATTTTACCCCCTTGGAGAATATTCCTGTCGGTCAGGGAGCACACCTGGTGACCGTGAACGATTATCTCGCCCGTCGAGACGCCCGTTGGATGGGAGTGATCTACTCTGCACTGGGTTTGAGTGTCGGCGTCCTCCAGATGGCTGCCCGCACCGAGAATGGAAAAAAAGCCTTCCTGGTCGATTTCGAACGTGAATCGCCCCACGAAGACCAGCACAATCTCAACCTGGTCTCACGACGGGACGCTTATGCGGCTGACATCACCTATGGTACCAACAATGAGTTTGGATTTGATTATCTGCGTGACAACATGACCATGCGCTTGGGAGATCGCGTTCAGCGAGGCCATGTTTATGCCATCATTGATGAGGTTGATAACGTGCTGATCGACGAGGCGCGCACGCCGTTGATCATCTCGGGACCTGCACACGATGATACCGAATGGTATCTACGTATGGCACAGGTGGTGAAGCAGTTAAAACCCGAAGATTTTGAGCTCAATGAGCGCGATCGCAATATCACCCTGACAGAAATTGGTGAAACCCACGTCGAGAGTCTGCTCAATATGCCGCTGCGAGATCCAGAACGACCGGAAGATATCACCCCAGAGCAAGCCCGTTTGATGGGTTACCTGGAGCAGGCATTACGAGCCCAATACCTCTTCAACCGCAATAAGGAATACCTGGTCCAGGCAGGCAAAGTCGTCATCATCGATGAGTTTACCGGGCGCTTAATGCCAGGAAGGCGTTGGTCTGATGGTCTTCACCAGGCTGTCGAAGCCAAGGAAGGGGTTAAAGTCCAGCGGGAGAATGTAACCTACGCCACGATCACCATTCAGAATTATTTCCGCATGTACGAGAAGCTGTCTGGTATGACCGGTACGGCTCTCACAGAAGCAGAGGAATTTGACAAGATATACAAGCTCGAGGTGTTGGCCATACCCACAAATCTTGAATTTATCGCTTCCCGTCCCGAAACAGACCTGGTGGAGCTGCAGGATCGGGATGACCAGGGATATAAATATACCTATTATGCCGATAAGAATGACCCCGAGTCTAAGGCATTATTCTGGAAACGCAAGGATTATCCGGATGTAGTATACCGCTCTGAGGAAGCCAAGCTGCGCGCGATCACGATGGAGATCATGCGTTTTAATTCCCAGGGACGGCCAATTCTGGTTGGTACAACCTCTGTTGAACTCTCAGATCGAATTTCGAACCGCCTGAAAGCCGATCCAGTACGCCGCCTGGCAACCGTTGTCTTCCTGCGCAACGCCTGGATGGAAGCAAACCAACGCGAAGAAGATGGGCGGGCTATTCAAGAACTCGATTTTCTCAATCAACCACTTGACCAGCTTCCCATCCCCGAGATGCGGAAAATGGCCCGTGAGCTGGACTTGTCTTTCAATCCCCAGGATTCAGAAAACCTGGGACGATTACTCGGCATCCTGGGATTGAGCCCCTCAGATGGGATTCGATTGGGTGAGATACTCCAGGCCGGCATCCCCCACGAGGTTCTCAATGCCCGCAAGCATACTGAAGAGAGCCAGATCATTGCGGGTGCAGGGGCATATGGTGCGGTGACGATCGCCACCAACATGGCTGGACGTGGGGTTGATATAAAACTCGGTGGCGAGCTTGCTGAGGAAATTAACTCAGCCATCAGCCGCATCCTGCGCCGCAACAATTACGAAGATCCTTACGACATGTTACTCGAAGACAAGCATGCTGCCATCCTTGCGTTAACTCCTGGAGATTACGGAATCTACCAGGCTGAAGTCGAGTACTTCCTAAAATATATCGATGATATGGCGCGTGTGCGTGATCTAGGTGGATTGCACGTGATTGGTTCAGAGCGCCATGAATCCCGGCGTATCGACAACCAATTGCGTGGCCGTGCAGCTCGCCAGGGTGATCCAGGTTCGTCACGTTTCTACCTCTCCATGGAAGATGAATTGATGCGCCTCTTTGGAGGACAGCAGGCGGAGAACATGATGATCCGCATGGGAATCGATGATGCCATGCCCCTGGAAGTCGGGCTGGTCAGTCGCCTGGTTGAGCAATCCCAGAGCCGGGTGGAAGGCGCCAATTTTGACGTTCGGAAACATCTTCTTGAATATGACGATGTGCTCAACACCCAAAGGGCTACGATCTATGAGCAGCGCGACCTGATCTTCGTCAAGGATGATCTCAGTGAAGATGTGACCGAGATGCTGCAGGCCGAGGTCACGCAACGTGTGCCCGAAGCACTGGAAGATCCCGAGGGTCCCTGGCGGCTGCTCTCTTGGCTTGACCAGATCCAACCCCCACTATCGGCGAATGGATTCGTTTACCCTTCCTATACCCTCAAGCTATTGGTCGACCAGATCATGGGGTCAGATTCTAAACCAGATAGCTACCAGCCAGTTGTCGATCACAGCTCACAAAAATTATTGGACCAGGGTACGGTTTTGCAGGCCCTGATCGAGCTCGCAGGTGAAAGCCTGCAAGCCGAAGAGGAACATGTCCTGCGCAGTGTCAGCAATCTGATGGAGAATTCTCGTCAAAGATTTGACGAGCATCTCGAGGAACGCCTGGAAATTGTCGATAATTTTGTAGACAGCCTGGAATTAGCCGACGAAACCGACACGCGCAGTCCCCAGGAGATTACCGAGGAGCTCAGCAGCCTTGTGCAGGTTCCGCTTAAGCTCTCTTCATCGGAACAGCGTACGCTGAAAGATGATCCCGAGGAAATGGTTGATGTGATCCATGAACAGGTTAATTCGGGTTTGCTCACTCAATCGGTCACCCGGTTGATCGGCGCCATCGAACGTCGCCTTGAGGAAGACCTGGATGTAAACAAATCCCAGCTGGTGGCTGAAGATTGGGATACCCTCACCGATCAGATTCTAGATACCATTGAATCAGGGTATGCAAGACGCTATAAACGCTTCATTGGGGAAAATGGAGACGGTCTGATCCCCACGGATCTAAAAAAAATACTCGATAAGGTTGATGGTGATTTGACCCAGGGGCAGGTCCTTGGATTGCTAATCCAGATGCCCCAGGGTACTGTGACCAGCTTCGACAAGCGCACGCACAGGCGTGTCATGCGCCGTACGAATCGCCTGACCTACCTGTACCACACCGCTCGCTTGCTGGTTTACGAAGATCCTGAACAGGTTTCCACTCAGGTGCTCAACCACCTGGAAGGTGCACAATCGGCATTGCGCTTCCTCTGGGGCACAAGTGAATGGAGCCGGATAGCTGAATCTATCCCATCCGATCTGGATCAGACCACTCGCAAAGGGATCGCAAAAGTTCTGGGTGATCAGCGGTATCAAGAGATTCAAGGCAACCCCATCCAGCAGCTACAAGGCGAAGAACGCCTTTCCTTAGTTAGCGAACTTGGTCGCCAGGCTTTGACCGAAATCTACCGCCAGCTCCTGCTGGGCGTGATCTCCGAACTGTGGGTGGAATACCTGACGAGCATGGAGGCCTTGCGCGTTTCAATTGGCCTGGAAGCGTATGCCCAGCGGGATCCGCTTGTTCAGTATAAGAACCGCGCTTTTGAAATGTTCAGGGAGCTGTTGAACAACACGCGTAGTGGCGTGGTGACGCGCATGTTCACCTACCGCCCGCGCGATATGAGCAGCGTGCAAACTGAAGTCAGCACACCACACAGTGCCTCACCCCCACTGGCTACCCCTGAACCACAGGTTGCTGAAGCCAGTCCTGCTGCCGGTGAAAAGAAGAAGAAAGGCAAACGCCGCCGCCGAAGGCGCAAATAATCCCACCATACCCTGCACATGCCATCCCGTTTAATAAATTTCTATCATTCTCTGCCCAAGGTTGAACTGCACAGGCATCTGGAAGGGTCGCTGCGCTTGGACACCTTGCTGGAAATCGCCAGGCAGTATGATTTAACAATTCCAGGGGGAGAGAACCTGCGTCCGCTGGTACAGGTCGTTCAATCCGACCCGCATACATCCCAGAATTTCTTATCTAAATTTGAGACCCTGCGGAATTTCTATCGTTCTCCAGAGATTATCCGTCGCGTCACTGCAGAAGCAATAACCGACGCTGCTGCAGATAATATCTGCTACCTTGAATTACGCTTCACTCCCGCAGCCCTCAGCAAGACTGCAAATCTACCCATTGCTGATGTAATGGATTGGGTCCTGGATGGTGTGAAGGAAACTCAAGGAGTAAACAATATTTCAACCCGCTTGCTGGCCAGTGTCAACCGCCATGAAAGTCTGGAGCTGGCTGAACAGGCTGCACAACACGCTGTGGATCGACTCGACCAGGGGATAGTTGGCCTCGATCTCGCTGGGGACGAAGCACATTTCCCCGCCGCCCCGTTTGAACCGATCTTCCGCGCAGCCCGCCAGTCAGGTTTAAAAACCACGATCCACGCTGGAGAGTGGGGACCAGCAGCAAATGTTGCTGAGGCGATAGACCTGTTCATGGCAGATCGCATTGGACACGGTGTACGGGTACTCGAAGATTCCGAAATTGTGGCAGCAGCCCGAGATTCAGCTATCCCGTTCGAAGTCTGCCCCACCAGTAATTTTCAATCTGGGGTTGTTTCTGATCTTTCCCGGCACCCGATCCAAAAAATGATCGATCTCGGATTGAATACCACGATCAACACGGATGATCCTGGGATCTCCCAGATTTCGCTGGGCAGTGAATACAGCCTGGTTTGCGAGCAAAATGGTTTAAGTCTAGAGATATTGAAACACCAGGTATTTGCAGCCTCCCGGGCAGCATTCCTTCCGCAGGAAGAACAAGAAATTTTGATTAATACCCTTGAAACCACATGGTCAGGCTAGGCAATAGCCTATGCCATGGTTCCTGCTCAGTTAGGTGAACCAAGAAAATTTTCACTTCTTGTTGGGATACCCATAGCAAGGCAACTCTATTCCCCCAGGTTTCTCTCCCACTCTGCAACCGAGATGCGAATTAATTGGCGGATCTCTCCGTCAGGCACTGCTTCGATATCGGTATACTTATTTAATCCAACTTCAATCACCATTCCCTGGTCGGGACCTTCTACCAATCGAATACCATTGTCTTCTAGATTTGTCCCTTCAATCTTGGATTGAAGAATCTGGTCAATTTGTGCGACAATACTTTGATCTTGCTGATCGATCCCCGATTTCTTCTTCGGTGTAAGTACGTCCCCGAATATCTTCAGCGGGTTGAGACTGGTCTTCTGCTGCGCATCCTCGGATCGCATAGGTTTCAGACCAGGAACCACTTCCTGAGCGGTCGCTGTTTTGGCTTCGGCAGGTGGGATATTGAGCCAGGTTTGAAGATCCTTATCTAGGTCAGCAAGTACTCGGTTCGGTTCTCCCTCCAGATTGCTGCCCTGGCGATAGGTGACACCCTTGATCGCAACCACCAGGTGCTCTTCGGAACCTTCACGCCATATCCGGACTTGATTATCAGCACCAGGTGAGTTCTGTTGTGTGCGTTTATTCTGTTGAGATGGCCCCCGTCTCAGTGAAAAAATCAAAGCACCCACAAGGAAACCAATCACCAGTCCAATACCAGTTAACAAGATAGCCCCTGTAGTATCCATCCATGCCACTCCTGAAAGTACCAGATAACGTATAAATAATAACCTAATTTGTTTTACGATGGCTCTGGCTGACAATTTTGGCAGTAATGCGTACCCCGTTGACCAACCGTTATGCGCTGGATTGGATTTCCACATTCCGGGCAAGGACTGCCAGTTCGCTGGTACACTCGGAAATAATTTTGGAAATCACCACCCTTGTAGACCCAATCGATGCTTGCACCCTGCCGCTTAATTCCCTCCTGCAGCACTTGCCGGATGCTTTCCCAAAGACGCTTGGATTGTGATTCATCCAAGGAATTGGATAACTCCAAAGGATGCAGGTGCGCCAGGTGCAATGCCTCATCAGTGTAGATGTTTCCCATCCCGGCGAGGAACGCCTGGTCCAGCAGCAAAGGTTTTAATTGGCGGCGATGGGCGTGTAAATTCGCATGAAAGGCTTCAGGTGTAAAGTCATCATCCAGCGGTTCTGGTCCAAGGTGACCAGTGACGGAGGTCGCGTCATCCACCAGCCAGACTCTCCCAAACTTGCGAGTATCATTGAATGCCAGGCGGCGGTTATCATCCAGGTCAAGCCATAAACGATCATGCTGCGCGACGGGCTCAGAGTAAGGCACGACGTTCAAATCGCCACTCATTCGCAGGTGTACGATCAGGGTGTCTGGAGATAAGCGCAGCAGTAAGAATTTCCCCCGGCGATCGATATCGACAATTTCCTGGCCCGTGATGCGCTCGTGAAACTGTGCAGGTGAAGGTTCAGCCAGTGTTCGCTCCCACTCCAGGTGGCTTTCCCGCACTTCTTGACCAACAATCGGTGCTGCACCTCTGCCACCCCTTTTTAGCGCCTGCCGGATGGTCTCAACTTCAGGCAGCTCAGGCATTCGCTACTCGTTGAACATCTCACCCACGCTGCGTCCCTCATGGGCGCGGCGAATCACCTCCCCCAGCAGCGGGGCTACCGAAAGCACCTGCAGCTTGTCCCCCAACTTCTCGCGTTTATCCTTTGGAATTGGAACTGTGTCTGTTGCGATGATTTTCTTCAGCGGTAGTTCTGCCAGTCGATCAACTGCATTTTCAGAGAATATTGGATGGACACACACTGCGTATACATCCCGGGCACCTTTCTCAACCGCCAACTTTACCGCCTGGCTGAGCGAACCAGCCGTATCTATTTCATCATCCACCACGATCACATCCCGGTCTTCCACGTTCCCGATCAGGGTAAGGGCTGCTGGGCGGGCATCATCACCAGAACGTCGCTTCTCAACGAACGCGATAGGAGCATCCAGGCTGGCTGCGAAGTTGCGCCCTTTCTTTGCAAAACCCAGGTCAGCTGCCACCACTACCGGATCGACCATCTTCATCCGCATGTCAAACATATGTGCAGTCAGGATGTGGAAAGCGGTCAACACATCCCCGGGAATTGAAAAGAAACCCTGTATCTGCCCGGCGTGCAAATCCAGGGTCATATATCGATCCGCACCTGCAATCTCGATCATGTCTGCAACCAGGCGGGCAGTAATCGGTACCCGGGGCATATCTTTCTTGTCTGACCTGGCATAGCACAGGTAAGGGATCACAGCTGTGATCCGCCCTGCTGAGTCAAGGCGTAGTGTTTGCAGCATGATCAGCAGCTCCATCAGGTTGCGATGGACCGGTCTCGAGGTTGTCTGGATCACAAATACATCCTGGCCGCGCACACTGTTATGCAGTTTCACGAACAGGTTATCGTTCGGAAACAGGGTCACATCCCGCCCGCTTAACTCTAAGCCCAGGTAACGAGCGATTTGGGCGGCTAATTCTGGAGAAGCAGTGCCTGAGAACAGCTTGATCTCTCCATAAGAAGCACAATCTCGATGCATCAATTGTTGCGGCATATCACGCCTCCATTAATTTATCCCACTCAGAACGCAGCATCCCCATGAATAGCATATCATGGTATTTGCCACCATGGAACTCAGCTTCCCGGTGACTGCCTTCATTTACAAATCCAATTTTCTCATACACGCTTATTGCACGTGGATTATCGGCCATCACCCGCAGGAATATGCGGTGCAGGTTCAGTGTTGAAAAACCATGCTCCAGTATTAACTTGACCGCTTCAGTGCCGTAACCCTGGTTCCAAAAACTTTTATCCCCAATGAAAATACCGAATTCAGCATTTCGATTACGCCAATCGATAGTGAATAAGCCGCAATTACCGATCAGCTGCCAGCCATCATCAAGCTTGACTTCGATGCACAAAGGTCGTTCTTCCGCTGGCTGTTTCAACACCTGCTCATACCAGCTCTCTTCTTCGTCGATGGATAAAGGCAGGCGAATGGATAATCCCTGAGTAACTTCAGGGTCGTTTAACCAATTGACAAATTTAGGCAGGTCCTCTCGCTCCACGTGGCGTAATCGAATATTTTCCCCGTAAATCATGTGGCTTCACCTCCGTTCACCAGGGCTTTGGCCGCCTGGTGAGGTGATATCCGGCGGGAAATCACCTCAGCTAACACTTCCTGGTATTGGATATCCGTGATTTCCTGACGCCAATGGTAAACCAGGTTATCCTGGATCAACATTTCCAGTTCTGCCTCCAGACGTGCCCGATCCCGATTTTTCCTTTCCCCTGTTTGTTCAAGATGTTGTTCGTGCTCGTAAATCACAGTGATCAGTTCTGGTACGCCGTCCCCTTTTATAGCAACCGTGCGCATGATCGGTGGCAGCCAGAAACGATCTTCTGCTGGTATTGGCTCTGCTGGTACAACAGACTCAAACTGCCCATGGTGCTTGAAAACCCTTGGCGCAGGGTGTGCCAGCTCGAGCATGCTGCGCAGTGCTCTTTCAGTGTTCTCAACCCCGGGACGATCTGCCTTGTTGACCACCAGGATATCCGCGATCTCGAGAATACCTGCCTTGATAGCCTGGATGTCATCCCCCAGGCCTGGTGCTTCTACGACCAGCGTGGTGTGCGCCAATCGAGCGATATCCACCTCAGCCTGCCCGGCCCCAACAGTCTCGATCATGATGATCTCAAAACCAGCTGCATCGAAAACCTGGACCATGCTGGCAGTCGTCGGAGCCAATCCTCCCAGCGACCCCCGGGCAGCCATGGAGCGAATGAATACGCCTGGATCACCTGCCAGGTCGCGCATGCGCACCCGGTCTCCCAAGATTGCCCCTCCCGTAAAAGGGCTGGATGGGTCGACAGCAATGATGGCAATTTTACGCTTAGGTTCACCTTCTGGTGGATTGCGGAAATGGAACGCCAGGCGATTGACCAGTGAAGATTTCCCGGTCCCTGGAGCGCCGGTCACCCCAACAAGGTGAGCTCGACCAGTATAGGGGAAAAGCCCCCCAAGTGCTTCCAGACCTTCAGGGAGGTTTTTTTCTATCTGCG
>Ga0209536_100002124_pt1 | contig 32267 bp, 31 predicted proteins | sample DeeMarSeWOR28_12_FD_187461 | JGI IMG/M metagenome (GOLD analysis project Ga0209536, IMG submission 187461) | Marine sediment microbial communities from White Oak River estuary, North Carolina - WOR-2-8_12 (SPAdes) (version 2) | ecosystem: Environmental > Aquatic > Marine > Intertidal zone >... | reverse complement strand
TGGGACTAACGATCAGCAAGCGGCTGGCAGAGATGATGGGCGGGGAAATCTGGGTGGAAAGCGAGCAGGGTCAGGGCAGCACTTTCAGTTTTACGGCCAACTTCGGTCTGGGAAAAGAAAAAGCCAAAAAAATATTCAGCCCCTCAAAAGATCTGCGAGGGATGAAAGCCCTGGTGGTGGATGACAACGCCACCTCCAGAGAGATTTTAAAAGATCTGCTGGAATCTTTTACGTTCGAGGTCACGGTGGCTGCATCCGGACCAGAGGGCATCGCCGCTCTCGAAAGCGCCGATAAGAATAAACCATTTGAGCTGGTGGTCATGGACTGGAAAATGCCGGGTATGGATGGCATCGATGCATCTAAGCGCATTAAAAACCATAGGCGCTTGAGCAAAATCCCCGCTATCGTTATGGTCACTGCCTACGGTCGCGAAGAGGTCATGCAGCAGGCCGAAGCGGTGGGGCTCGAGGGCTTTTTGCTAAAACCGGTGAGTCCTTCAATGCTTTTTGACGCCACCATGCAGGCCTTTGGTGAGGCAGTGCCTGAAATTTCACGGGTGGCGCAAAGAAAAGAACAGGAAGCGGAGGCGCTGGAAAATATTCAGGGGGCTCGCGTGCTGTTGGTAGAGGATAATGAAATCAACCAACAGGTGGCCAAAGAAATACTTGAAGGTGCCGGTCTGAACATCATCTTGGCGAATAACGGTCAGGAGGCCGTCAACGCCGTGAAGGAAAACAAATATGACGCGGTGCTCATGGATGTGCAGATGCCGGTAATGGATGGATACACGGCCACTCGCAAAATACGCGAGTGGGAAGGCGGAATGCGGCCTGCGGAAGGTCGAAGGGGGAATGAAGGGAATGATCCAATCCCGATTATTGCGATGACGGCGCACGCCATGGCGGGTGATGAGGATAAAAGCCTGCAGGCCGGCATGAACGGCCATGTCACCAAACCGATCGATCCGAATCAGCTGTTTGCCGCGCTGCAGAAATGGATAAAACCGAGTGAGAAACGAGTAAAAGCCCAACAACCGGAAGTTGCTGCTGAACAAATTGAGTTGGATAAGGCCGTCCAGGCAGAAGATGAGCTTCCGGAATTTTTACCGGGATTTGACCTGGCCGATGGATTAAAGCGATTACAAGGCAACAAAAAGCTATATCGGAAGTTGCTTTTAAATTTTGGTGCGGATTACGATACAGTAGCAAATGATATCCATAAGGCACTCGACGCGGAGGATTTTGATCACGCGCACAGCCTGGTTCACAATCTCAAGGGGCTGGCCGGTAATCTGGCGGCCAGCGACCTGCAGGCAGCTGCGGTGAATCTGGAAAAACTTGTTAAAGGCGCTGATAAAAAAGCCCCGGCATCCGAACAATTGGATCTGAGATTCGCGGAGCTCGTTGCTGCGCTCGATCAAGCCTTGCAATCAGTTAAAAGCTTGGGTATATCTGCTGAAAAAAATATCAGCAATTTAACCGATGAAGAGCTTGCCGATATACCTGCCGGATTATCCCAGGATATTGCCAAACGCATTCGCACTGCAGCTGAAATGGGAGATGTGATGGCGCTCAATGCCATCGCGGAGGAAATTAAGGCGCAATCAGATTCCTGTGAGCCACTCAGCAAACAGATCGTTCAAATGGCGGAAGATTTTGACCTGGACGGCATCCAAAAATTAGCAGATGTATTAGCTGCATGCTAATTTTACTTCGCAGCGGTTGTTTCGATTGATGAACACGCACATTGTTCAATTTAAATAAGGCTGATATGCATTCACACGAATATTCGTTTGAACTCAGAAACGACCTGTCCGAACTCGAAACCTTGAGCCAACATTTGAATAAATTTGGTGAGGGCACGTCACTTTCGGAAGCGAGTATCACAGATGTGAATATCTGTCTGGACGAATTGTTCACCAATATCATCTCTTATGGTTTTAAGGACAATTTAGAGCATATCACTCAGTTTCATCTACATTTAAATGACAATGAGCTGACGGTGATCATTGAGGACGAAGGGGTGGCTTTTAACCCGCTTAAAAAGAAAGATCCGGATATCCCCGCCGATCTGAAAGATGTTAAAATCGGCGGTCTCGGAATACATATTGTCAGAAAACTAATGGATGATATCCACTATGAGAGAAAAGACGGTAAAAATAAGTTGACCTTGAAAAAAATGGTCTAATTTTCTTTGATAAAACCCGAAAGGATTTGAAAATGGAAATCGATCACCGAGTGGAAAATGAGATTCTGATTTTTGCCATCAAAGGACGACTGGATGCGGCTACCTCACCAGTCGCTGAGGAAACGATCAAAAAGACAATGGCCGAAAATACCAGTCGACTGCTGTTTGATCTGAGCGCGCTGGAGTATCTTAGCAGTGGTGGTTTACGCGTTATTCTATCAGCTGCCAAAGAAATTAGAAATCGAGAAGGCAAAGTGGCGCTGGCTGCCTTAGCGCCGTATGTCTATGAAATTTTTGAGGTCAGCGGTTTTACGGCCATGATTCCCATCAAAAATACTGTTGAAGAGGCCCTTCAGGATCTTGCTTCGTGAAAAGGCAATGGGTCCCTGGCGACTAGCCGCTTGCTACTGGCATCTTGACTTTTAGGCCGAATTTATCAGCCAGCAGCGAGTAGCCAGCCGCCAGTGGCTAATTTAATATTTTACGCAGATTGATAAATGCGCTACGGTCAAAACCCAGCGTTTTAAAAAACGACAGCAAATCCGTTGAATCCCAGCGGACCGTGGTATATACATTTTCAATGCCCGCCGCCTTGTAAATCTCAAATATTTTTCGGGCCATTGCGGCGCCGATTCCCTGGCCCATGAAATCGGGATCCACGCCCAGGGTTGCAATCCAGGCACTTTTGGCTTCACCAAAGCCGGCGGTCAGAATATAGCTGATCATAAAGCCCACGACTTTGCCCTGATGTTCGGCTACGTAACAGGCTTCTTCTCCGTTTTGGGCATGCCCTTCTACCACTCTTTTAAAATCCGGCTCCACCGGCCGCCGCGTAATGGCAGCGTAAATTTGGGTGATTGCATCCGCATCTTCGACTTTTAGCCGTCTGACTTCAAAATTCTCCACGGGCAAATTCCTTATGGCTTGGAAAAGTTAATCGGTTCTGATGATTTTGACCTTATGGCCGACCCAGTTGGGCGGCAGATAAACCCGGCCGCTGTTGCCGCTGGATTTGACCCGCTTTTCGATCATCTCTTCGCCGTATATTTCAAATTTCACCTTGCTATTCGCTGCTTCAGCAGCAGAATCTTTTTTATCCTCTACCGTTTTCTTTTTTTGATTTTTTGCATTAGCCACGGTGAAATGCCTCTTGCTTTAAGAAGGTTGTGTCAAAACGTTTGTATTACGGCTCACGCTGGGTCATCTATGAATAGAGGGGTTCATAACGTATTGAAATTACATTTTTAATATAAAGATTGCATTTAAATCTAATATCTAATAAAGCTACATTAAAGCTACATTGTATCATAGTCAAGCAAAAATAATGAAAATCATGCGGTGCAGAGGCAGTAAATTCTCAAATCTGTCATCGAAAGGGTGGGCGTATGATCACTGTGGGCATTGATGTGGGGTCGATTACCACCAAGGCGGCGGTTGTCAAAGACGGCAAGCTGCTGGCCGGCATGGTGACGTCGACCGGATATAACGCGCAAAATGCCGGAGAAAAGGTTTTTGAAAAAATCATCGCCGAACTGGGAATAAAGGCAGCGGCTGTGGATCGCATTATTTCAACCGGCTATGGGCGCAAAAGTGTTGCCATCACCGAGATTACCTGTCACGCTGCAGGCGCCCATTATCTGAATCCGGCGGTGCGCTCAATTGTCGATATCGGCGGTCAGGACAGCAAAGCCATTGTGGCTGATGAGAAAGGTGGCGTTCGTGATTTTGCCATGAATGATAAATGTGCGGCTGGGACCGGCCGTTTTCTGGAAGTGATGGCCCGGGCGCTCGAGGTTGAGATCAATGATTTCGGAGAGGTCTCGTTGAAAGCCGATACGCCGGCCAAAATCAGCAGCCTGTGCACGGTTTTTGCCGAATCTGAAGTTATTTCGTGGTAGAAATGGCGCCTTTGCGGCGGGAAATCGGGTGGGATCCCGCTATCGTCAAATCCCTGTTATTTGACGATTTTGATAATTTGTTTGAATGTGTCGCCTTCGGCGACCTTAAGTAATTCAAACAAGACGGTCTCCGTACTGGTCAGGCCGGCACCGGCTTCTTTACTTCTTTCTAGGCCGATGTGTTTATTTTCGGCTGTGCGGGAAGCAACCGCATCGGCCACCACCTGGACATTGTAGTTCAGATCGACCAAATCAGCAGCGGTCTGGTATACACAGACATGGGCTTCGATTCCAGCAACCAACATGTTTTCGCGGTCCAGTGCTTCGAGTTCTTTGACAAAGGCCTGATCCCCGCAGCAACTGAAACTGAATTTGCCTAGTGGGTTTTGGTTCGGTAAAAGCTCAGCGATTTCCGGTATGGTCGGCCCCAGACCGGCAGGATTTTGTTCGGTCCACAAGACAGGCAATCCGAGTATTTGGGTGCCTTTTACCAATTTGATGGTATTATCGAAAAAGCTTTGCCTGTCATGCATTGCTTGCGCCAATTTGCCCTGTACATCAACCAAGACCAGGGCGCTGTTTTTAGTTGTCAGCATCAATTTGCCCTCCTATGAAAAAACGGGGCAGAGTTTGATGGACTCTGCCCGTTGGATTATATCATTCGGGAATATGGAATCAACCTCGCAACCGGATTTATTCATCTTTTCAAGACTGATTTTCGGTTTTCCAAAATGATTTATCGCGATTAACTTCAGAACAATACAAACATCAGCAGCCGTAAATACTTATCAACAGGGAAATTGTGTTATGATTTTATCAATATTTGGTTGATTTAATAAGAAAAAATATAGAGCATGTCAATGGGAATTTCTAATTCGCAGGTTCAGGGTTCAAGGTTCAGAGGTTCAGGGTTCAAAGGTTCCGCGTTGCGCGTTGCGGGTTTCGAGTTTCGTGGTTTAGACAGCCAGATGCCAGTAGCCAGCAGCCAGAAGCCTGACAGTTGAAGTAAAATTAATTGGGGTAAGGAAGCTGGTAAATGGAAAAGATTGACCTAACTTCTGATCTTGATGACTTCCGCATTGCTTTTTGAAAATTCCGTGATGGCTTTATGCTGGTGCGCCGTTAGCTGGTTGAATTTTACGCCGATACCATTTTGACTGCTCCAGACGATTTCACCGGTGATTTTCAACGGCTTCTGAAACCCGGGGGCTAAAAAGGTCATAATAATCTCCTGGCCGCTGAAGAAGACGTTGCCGGTTTCGATAAATACCCCGTGATCGCTGATGTCCAGGATATACCCGTCAAACTGACGATCCTGTACAACATATGTCAATGGTATTAAACAGGCTTTGCGCGAATATCCTCGCCGCTCGTTGTTGTCAATGGCGTGGTCCTTTTTCTGCAAATGCCTCAACAAGGCGGCATGTTGCTCATCGGACATGTCGATGATCAGCTTGAACAGCTGTGAGCTGAATTTTTCCTTTAACAATTCTTTTAGGATCAGAATTAACTGGTCTTCTGAAATATGATTGATGAGATCAAATAAGCGCGCGATGATCGGATATTTTCCGTGGGGCATTCCTGTTGCTTTCATTCTGAACTCCTTAAAATGTCAGCGCTCTGCCGACTTTTTCTTGCATTGCTTCTCCTTCAAAATATCGGAAATGCAAAAGTTGTCATAGTATTATCGGTTAAAATCCGCATTAACTTAATACAGGATCAATGGAATGGTTAGAAAATCCAAATATTTGGCGGAGAAAAAGATTGACAGCGAAACCATGAATGATTGTCAAGAGAAGAGGCGCCTTCCTGGCGCAGCGGTGATGATTTGGACACATTTTTATTGCCAAACCCAACTTTTTTCTGTTATAGCCATTTTATTTAATTTCAATTGTTTAATTGATGAGCGGGATTCATTTTCTCAATTGAGAATCTTTGTTTTGGGATGGTGTCTTTGATGACTCGGCGATTTTCATCCGGGGTGACAGCAGCCTTCGGGTTCATTGGAGGAATCTCGCCGGGGAAACCTTTAATTAAGAGAAAAGGAGGCAAAATGATGAAACATTTCAAACTACTTGTCGCTCTGTTTTTGGCAGTGGTTCTGACGGCAGGCATTGTGTCGGCCGGAACGCTTGATGAAGTTCGCGCCAGAGGTCATATTATTGCCGGTGTGAACGGTGGTGTATTCGGATTCAGCATGCCGGATGATAAGGGCGTCTGGAAGGGGCTGGATGTCGATACGGCAAAGGCCATTGCCGCCGCCGTATTCGGCGATGCAAGCAAAGTCAAATTCAGTGCCCTTACGGCGGTTCAACGTTTGCCGGCGCTGCAGGCCAAAGAGATCGATGTGCTCTGCCGCAACACCACCCAGACCTTGACCCGCGAAACCGTCAATGGTTTGAATTTTGCTCCTGTGAACTATTATGATGGTCAGGGATTTTTGGTACCCAAGAAATTAGGGATCAAGAGCGCCAAGGAATTGGGGGGTGCGACGGTCTGCGTTCTGCCGGGTACCACCACCGAGATGAATGCGGCTGACTTTTTTCGCACCAACAACCTGCAATGGAAACCGGTGGTTATCGAGCAAACGGCCGAATTGAACAAGGCCTTTTTCGCCGGGCGCTGTGACGTGCTGACCTCGGATATGTCGCAATTGGCCGCGCAGCGGTCGGTTTCGCCGAATCCGGCAGATTATGCATTGCTGCCTGAGATTATTTCCAAAGAACCCCTGGCGCCGGTTGTGCGTCACGGAGATGACCAATGGTTTGATATTGTCAAATTTACGGTCATGGCCTTGATCAACGCTGAGGAAATGGGGATTACCTCCAAAAACGTCGATGATATGCTCAAAAGTAAAAATCCGGAAATTCAACGTTTTCTGGGCGTTTCTCCGGGAATGGGCAAGGCCCTGGGCCTGGACGAAAAATGGGCTTACAATATCATCAAACAAGTTGGCAACTATGGCGAAATCTATGAACGCAATGTCGGGCCGAATACACCTTTAGGCCTGGAACGGGGACTGAATGCATTGTGGACTGAAGGTGGTATCATGTACGCCGCTCCGTTCAGATAATCGGTTAGAAGGGTGCCCTGCAATTCCTGCAGGGCACCTTGTTTTAAAAATTAAATCGGCAATCATCTTTGCTTTTTTAATGAAATCCGATTAACACTGCATTCAGCAAAAGATAGCCATGGCAACTGAAGGAAAAGCGATCCAGGCGGACGCCGGTGTGCCTGTAAAGGTACCATTCTGGCTTGATCCCAAGAAGCGCGCCATTATGTACCAGATTGGCGTGCTGTGCATGTTTGGATTGCTGGCCTGGTATCTGATTTCCAACACCCTGATCAATCTTGAAAAGCAAGCAATCGCCACCGGATTTGGCTTCCTGAACAAGGAATCCTCTTTTGAGATCGGTGAGAGCCTGATTTCTTACTCGGCTGCCAGCACATACGGGCGCGCCCTTATCGTCGGGGCCCTCAATACGCTCAAGGTGGCTTTTGTCGGTATTGTGATCACCCTGATTTTGGGAACCATCCTCGGTGTGGCCCGCCTGTCGAGCAACTGGCTGGTGTCAAAACTGGCTGCTATCTACATTGAGGTGATGCAGGATATTCCGGTATTGCTGCAGCTGTTTTTCTGGTATGCGATTTTTTACGAATCCCTGCCGTCACCGCGCCAGGCGCTCAATCCTTTTCACGGCCTATTTCTGTGTAACCGCGGCGTTATCTTCGCTGTTCCCGAATCCCACCCGGCCCATAAATATATGTTTATCGCATTCGTCATCGCCTGTATCGGGGTGTACGTTTTCCGTCGCTGGGCCAAAAAACGGCAGGATCTAACCGGGCAGGCATTGCCGGTCTTCCGTATATCGATGGGCACCATCATTGGTCTGCCTTTGATCGTCTGGCTGGTTTTTGGCGCTCCCACGAAAATGGATGTGCCTGAGCTGACGGGTTTTAATTTTAAGGGCGGCACGACCCTCAGCCCTGAGTTTATCGCTCTGCTGCTGGGTCTGGTGCTGTATACGGCCGCGTTCGTGGCCGAGGTGGTGCGGGCCGGTATTCAATCGGTGAGTAAGGGTCAGCGCGAAGCCGCCATGTCGATTGCCTTAAGGCCGACGCAGGTGCTGAATCTGGTCATTTTACCCCAGGCACTGCGGGTGATCATTCCGCCATTGACGAGCCAGATGCTCAACCTGACCAAAAACAGTTCGCTGGCGGTGGCCATTGGATTTCCGGATTTTGTTTCGGTGGCCAATACCACTATGAATCAAACCGGCCAGTCCATCGAGGGCGTGGCCTTGATCATGGCGGTCTATCTTATTTTCAGTCTGTCCACTTCGGCTTTTATGAACTGGTATAACAAAAAGGTTAAACTGGTCGAAAGATAAAGGACGCATGGAAGCTTACGTTCAGGAAAAGCCGTCAGAGGAGTTAAAACCACCGGTGACCAGTGTGGGGACCATCGGATGGGTAAAAGCCAATCTCTTCAACGGCTGGTTTAACTCCCTGCTGACGCTCGTCACGCTTTATCTTCTGTGGGAGATCGTTCCACCACTGTTCCGATGGGCCTTTATTGACAGTGTCTGGAATACGACCGGAGCGGTGTGTCGCGATGTAGACGGCGCCTGTTGGTCAATCATTACGACCAATCTGCGATTCATTCTTTTTGGCTTCTATCCGCATGATCAGCATTGGCGGCCGCTGATCGCCATCCTAATGTTATGTGGTTTGTTATTTTACAGCCGCGATCGAAATCATTGGAACAAGTATCTGGGATATGGCTGGATCATCGGTCTGGTGGTGATGGGTGTGCTCATGCGGGGTGGGATTTTGGGCTTGTCCGGGGTGGAAACATCACAATGGGGCGGGCTGCCGCTGACGTTGCTCTTGTCGGTTTTTGGACTCACAGCCGCTTATCCGCTGGGTGTCATGCTGGCGTTGGGCCGCCAGTCCCGAATGCCGGCCATTAAAATGCTCTGCGTGGTTTACATTGAACTCATCCGGGGAGTCCCGCTGATCAGTTTGTTGTTTATGGGATCCATTATCTTTCCGCTGTTTCTACCGGAAGGCATTACCATTAATCAAATCCTGCGCGCACAGGTGGCCATTATTCTGTTTACAGCCGCCTATATTGCTGAAGTCGTGCGCGGTGGTTTGCAGGCCATGCCGCTGGGGCAATATGAAGCGGCAGATTCCATCGGATTAAGCTATTTTCTGACCATGCGGTTGATTATTTTACCCCAGGCCTTAAAAATTGTGATTCCACCGACGGTCAGCATCCTGATTTCCGCCTTTAAAGATACATCCTTGGTGGTCATTATTGCACTTTGGGATCTGCTCAAAACGACGCAGTCCACGCTTTCAAATCCAGAATGGATGGGATTTAGCCGCGAGGCCTATATTTTTGTCGCCATCCTTTATTTTTTGGGCTGTTTTTCGATGGCCAATTACAGCCGCAAATTGGAAAAGGAACTGTCAACCGAGGAGCATTAAACACGTCTGCATTTGTTTTTTGTAGAAAGTTTTTTTACCACGAAAACAACTAGTTTTAAAAGCACGAAAGCGCAAGGTTCGCTTGAAAGCTGGGATGCCGGGAAACCAGGAAGCTTGAGGGGGGTGACTGGTTTCTAATTTTTAAGCCTTCCGGCCTTATAGCTTCCCAGCTTCCTGGCGGCACTAAAGGCTCTGGGGGGGGAAAATCTATTTTTCGACGATTGCGCCTAAATTATTTTAAACGAACACGAGGTATTAAATGAACGAGGAAAAGGCAGTCAACAGTGAGATGCAGCCCACGGAGGAACCCATTATCGAAATTATTGATATGCATAAGTGGTTTGGAGAATTCCACGTGCTGCGCGGCATCGATCTGACCATTCAACAAAAAGAGCGGATTGTCATCTGCGGTCCGTCCGGTTCCGGGAAATCAACCCTGATTCGCTGTATTAATCGTCTGGAGGAGCATCAACGTGGTCAGATTATTGTCGATGGCATTGAGCTGACGAATAACCTTAAAAATATCGAAAAAATCAGAGCCGAAGTCGGCATGGTTTTTCAGCACTTCAACCTTTTTCCGCATCTGACCATTGTCGATAATCTGGCCCTGGGGCCAATATGGGTCAGAAAGGTCCCCAGGAAAGAAGCTGAAGAGACCGCCATGTATTATCTCGAAAAGGTCCAAATTGCCGATCAGGCCAAAAAATTTCCCGGACAGCTGTCCGGAGGGCAGCAGCAACGGGTTGCGATTGCCCGCAGCCTGTGTATGTCGCCGAAAGTCATGCTGTTTGATGAGCCCACCTCCGCCCTGGACCCGGAGATGATCAAAGAAGTTCTGGATGTTATGATTGACCTTGCCCAGGAAGGCATGACCATGATTGTGGTGACCCATGAGATGGGTTTTGCCAAAAGTGTGGCCCATCGGGTCCTATTTATGGATTTTGGGCAGATTGTGGAGGGAAACACTCCCGAGGAATTTTTCGAAAATCCCCAACACGATCGCACCAAACTGTTTCTCAGCCAGATCCTGCATTAACGACACCGCCTTTTTTCCTGAATCAATTCATGAAAAGTGTTGGAATATTGGAATGTTGTAAGGATGGTGGAATGTTCAAGAGGGCACCGCTGCCATTATTCCAGTCCAGCCCTTTGCAGCCGAAACGGCTTCGGCGGAGTCTGCTATACCATCATTCCAATTGTAAAAAAAAGCAAGCCAGGCTCAATTTCAGCGCCATTCCTCTCCCTAACAATTATAAAAATACAGCTGAAAGTTCGGATTTATGTTAAAATAACCCTCATGAGGTAGCGTTATGCGTTAGCGATGATTTACCAACCATTTGAAAAGAATATAAATTATTTTATATTGCTGATTACCATGAACGAAGAACGAATAACAATTAAAACCTGGTTGAGCGCAAAAGCTCAGCCAGGTCGCTTATGGTTTAAGCTTGAGGCCTATATGGCCGATATGCCAATAAATTAGCCATAAACTAAACCGGTGAAATTTGACCGGAGTTAAACATGGATTTGTATTACGCCGATGGTGACCGGCAGGTCGGTCCAATCGACAAAACTGAGCTGCAGTCCCTGATAAAAGCCAAAAAAATAGATTCCAAAACCCTTGTCTGGCAACCCGGCATGACGGAGTGGCAGGCCTTGGGTCTTTTTGTGCGCAGCAAAACCCGTGGTGCGACCGCAACGGGGCAACCGGCACCGCCGGTTCGGAAATTGCTGTGTTCTGAATGTGGCCAGGCCTTTGCCGAGGATGACATGATCCGGTTTTCCGATGTCTGGGTGTGTGCCGGCTGCAAGCCGATTATTGTTCAAAAAATCAAAGAAGGCGTCACGGTTTCCGGTGTAATGGAATATGCTGGTTTTTGGCTTCGTTTTGGCGCCTGGTTTATCGATTATATCATTTTAGGCATCGGCAGCATGATTATTTATCTTCCGCTGACCATCATGGGTGCGTTCTCCCTTGAGAATCCGGCCGTATTTGTCTCATTTCAAATCGTTGCAACGATTTTCAATTTTGCCCTACCGGCAGCCTATGAAATCTGGTTTGTGGGAAAATACGCCGCCACTCCGGGTAAAATGGCCTGTAAAATAAAAGTAGTCACAGCCGACGCTGAAAAGATCAGCTATGCCAGATCCGTCGGTCGGCACTTTGCAAAATACATCAGCGGGTTGATTCTTGGCATCGGCTATATTATGGCCGGTTTTGATGACCAAAAGCGGGCGCTGCATGACCGAATCTGCGATACCCGTGTGATCAAATCAGGGGAGATATAGTCCCGCTTTGTTGAAATAAAAAGGCTTTGAAGGAACGAACCGTGATTTCCTGTACCCGATGCAAAACACCGCTTCGTACTCAGGTACTCAATACGTTTGCGCTGACACCCTGTGCGACGTGTAACGAACCCATTCGCGCCGATGTTTATCCGGCGCTTTTTCGCAAGTTGCCTTCGGGCCACAGTGGTGTCCCTTTACAGGGTGAAAAAGAAGCCAGTTGTTTTTATCATCCCGCCAAAAAGGCGGCGGTAGCATGTTCAGCCTGCGGTCGGTTTCTATGCGCCTTGTGCGATGTCGAATTCAACGATCGGCATCTTTGCCCGGCTTGCCTGGAGAAAGGCAAGACCAAACGCAAGATTAAAAATTTGGAGAATCATCGGGTATGTTATGACACGGTTGCCTTAGCGATAGCGCTTGTTTCCTCGCTTTTCATATGGCCGACGATTCTTTCGGCACCGGTTGTTTTCTTTATGGTTATCCGTTATTGGAATGCTCCCGGCAGCATCATACCCCGCAGCAAAATTCGCTTTGTCCTGGCATTTGGGATTGCAGGTTTGCAAATTGTCGGATGGATATTGTTTATCGGGGGATTGATGACTTCCTGAAGCTCGAATGCACTACGTTCAGAAATAAGCTAGGAAGCTATGAGGCCGGAAGGCTGGGAGGCTGAAATTTTTCATTTATTCAAGCTTTATGGCCTCCCAGCTTTCAAGCATTTTAGAGGAAGATGCGCATTTGGAAAAAGATTTTACGATTGCACACGGAAATATAAAATAAACATATTATGGCTGTACCTCCACCACCGACTTATCAGCGACTGCCCGGCAAGAAAAAGGGTTTCATTATGGGGCAGCACACCCTTTGGCGGAGCAGGGACCATTTGCTTCAGATCTATGCCCGCTGGGGTACTGAGGATTACAAACGATATTACTTCAACGACATTCAAGCCATCATCACCCGCAAAACCGAGATTGGAAAAATTCAAAACTTCGTGTTGGGTGCGCTGCTCGGTCTCTTTGGTCTTTTTGCGCTGACTTCTTCAGGCGGTTGGGTGGTGTTTTACAGCATCGTAGCGTTCGTGCTCTGTTTGATTTTGATCATCAATATTTTCAAAGGGCCCACCTGTGAAACCCATCTATTGACTGCTGTTCAGACTGAAAAATTGCATTCGCTGAATCGCTTACCCACAGCCCAAGTGGTCATGAATAACCTCAAACCGATCATCGAGCGATTCCAGGGGCCTCTTCAGCGAGAGATCCTCGTCCTACAGAGCGCGCAGCTTCTCAACCTTAAAAAACGAGCTTCAGCGACACGCCGGGTTCAAAGGGCCCCAAAAGTTCGAAAACATGAAAGCGGGCGGGTACATTTGATTTTGTTTGCGCTGCTGAGTTTGAATGGTTTGATTGTGGCTGCCGGTTTTGCGCTTACGCACGTGGGCCTGACCTTTCTGGGCACGGCGGTGATGTTGATGATGGGGATCTGCGTGGTCGTGGCACTGGTCAAACAGCATGGTAGTAATTTGCAGTATGCCCTCCGCACCATGACCTGGGCGGCTTTAGGATATATCTGCTTTTTATTTATCAGCGGCTACATCATCAGTGTCGCACTGGCTTTCAAGAATCCGGAAATCGTCCAGAATCAGTGGGAAATGATCAAACTCTTTTCCAGCACCACACCCTGGGATAACACCTTGATGTTGACGCTTAATATTATTGCGCTCAGCGGGGCGTTGGCGATTGGCCTGCCGGGGCTATTTCTATTAAAAATTTCTAAAAATGCGATTGACCCGTCTGCGGGCAATCCGGCCAACCCGCATCCCGATACTGCACCGAAAAGGATTTCCTAATGGAAGATTTGCTGCATCAACGTTGCTACAATCATCTGCTGCGAGAAGCGGTTGCACGCTGTCCACAGTGCCGGCGCTATTTTTGTCGCGAATGCGTGACCGAACATGAAGATCGGGTGCTGTGCGCCACATGTTTAAGTGCAGATGCCGATGTGATCGGTTCCACCCTGAGCCGGTTTAGCGGTTTGAGACGGATGGTGCATTTTCTTCTGGGCACAACGGTGTTGTGGATATTTTTTTATTACCTGGGCCAGCTTTTACTTTCGCTTCCTTCGGCCTTTCATGAAGGTACCTTATGGGAAAAGGGGTGGTGGAACTAAGCATGAACCCCAAGACTAAAGAACATCGCAGAAGCGCGATTCTCCTTCTGGAAGAGGCCGTGCATGTCTTAAGGAAGTCACCCCTATTTTTGCTTTCAACCTACGCCATCGGAACGCTTCCTTTCGTATTGGCGCTGTTTTATTTTTGGGCGGATATGAGTCGCAGCGCTGATGCCCAGCGATATCATGCGGTGGCCTCTTTGGGTCTGGCATTACTCTATATCTGGATGAAGTGCTGGCATGTTGTCTTTGCCGCACGGGTAAAAATGAAAATTAGCGGGGAATCTTTACCGCAATGGTCCTTCCAACGGATTGTGTCACTGGTGACAACCCAGACACTGATTCATTCGACAGCATTTTTTGTTTTGCCGCTGGCCGCTGTGATCGCGCTACCCTTTGGCTGGTGCTATGCATTTTATCAGAATGTGACCGTCGAAGCAGCAAACGAAGACGACACGGCGAAAATGCTATGTAAAAAAGCGTGGTCTCAAGCCAGATTATGGCCACGGCAGAATCACATCTTGATGTCCATTTTTTTTATTTTTGGAATCGTGGTTTTATTAAACATCGCCAGCGCCATTTATATTTTGCCTCACCTCGTCAAAAAATATCTGGGAATTGAATCGCTGTTTACGCTCAGCGGGTTTCACGTGATCAACACCACCTTCTGGGTGGTAACTATTGGCATTTCTTATTTGTGTATAAATCCTCTCGTCAGGACGATTTACGCGCTGCGATGCTTTTATGGGTCGGCCATAACCTCCGGTGATGACCTAAAAATGGGATTAAAGCGCTTGGTGGCGAGTCGCACAGCGGCGGTCATCGGATTTGTTATGATAATCTGTATGGTCGGCAGCCCATCATATAGCGTGGCTAAAGAGGCCCATGTCATCGAACCTGAGGCACTGGATCATTCGATAGAAAACGTCATTCAACAACGCGAATTTTCCTGGCGGATGCCCAGAGAAGTGCTGGCCAAAGATGAAACAGATCCCAAAGGGCCGATTGCTTCGGTGGTGGCCTGGATTATCGATCAGCTCGCCAAAGGATTTAAAACCGTTGTCCAATGGATCGATCAATTCATCGATTGGTTATTTGATCTGTTGCCAAAAGGTGCACGCCAGCAAGCTGCATCGGATACAGACTGGATATCTTCGGTGCGGATTGCCGTTGTCATCTTGCTGATCGGTCTTATCGGTGTGCTGGCGTATATCCTATGGCGTTCCTGGAGCCGCCGCCAGACCGCCCAAAACGAGATTCAGGCGATACCAGTTGAACCCACGTTGGATCTTGAAGATGAGGACACCACCGCTGCCGACCTGCCGGTAAACCGCTGGCTGGATCTGGCACGCGAATTAACCCGCAAGGGATCCCTTCGGTTGGCGATGCGGGCCCTCTACCTCGGCACTCTCGCTGCGCTGGCCGAGCATGGTTTGATTACCATAGAAAAGTTTAAGTCTAATCGTGAATACGAAATAGAGCTGCGCCGAAGGGCTCACCAGAAAGAAAATTTGTTAACGGCCTTTACCCGCAGCAGGGAAGTTTTTGACCGTGTTTGGTACGGGATGTATGCCATCGCACAGCCCGATTTTGATCATTTTGCCGCGCTTCAGAAAAGGATGATAACCCTTGCCCAAAGCGAATACTAAACGCGCCATACTATTGGTGATCATTTTGTCGGGCTTTATGCTCGGGGTTGTTCAGTTATTCTTGTTGCGCTTTGAAGCCGGGGATGTCTATCCGCCTTATTCAACTTTGCGCAGCGATCCGTTGGGTAGTCGTGGATTCTATCGTGCTTTGGGAAACTTAAGGAATACTTCAGTTCAACGAAACTATCAGCATTTGCCCAACCTTGAATTTACCGAACCCAGCACCTTTTTTTATATCGGGACACCCGTCTTTGATTCTGAATCCGTTCCGGAGCTGTGGATCGAAGCTTTAGGGCGCTTAACCGCCAGGGGCGGTCGCTTGATCTTATCACTTTTGCCAATTGAGAAAAAACCGGCAAATTGGCGCATGTCGACATGCACCGCAACCGATGCAGACGAATCAGACCATCAAAATATCCCGCAAGCGAATGAAGCCAATGATCCGGAAGACGCGCCCGACAGCGGAACCAAACCTTCCGAGAGTGCTTCGCAACCCCGCATTGGGGCAAATGACAGCCCATGTGTCGGGTTACAGGAAAAATGGGGGCTGACATTTGCTTTTGCTGAAAAGCCGGCAACAAAGGCTGTCAAATTAATCCAGGATCAGACTGCGGCCGATTTAAAAAGGCTTCCCCAAACAATCTCCTGGCACACATCTGTTTATTTTGATGATTTGGATGACAGCTGGCGTGTCATCTATACCGCAGAGGACCGGCCGGTCATCATTGAAAGGTCTTATGGCAATGGCAGTCTCGTGCTCTCGGCAGATAGTTATTTCATGAGTAACGAGGCGCTGCGATCTGAACGCTCACCGGAATTGCTGGCATGGACCGTAGGGCGAAACAGCAATATTGTTTTTGACGAAACCCATCTGGGCATTCGGAAACAGCCCGGGGTGTCGAGCCTCATTAAAAAATATCGCTTTCACTGGTTTATTTTTGCCCTCGCTGTTGTGGCCATCCTGTTCGTTTGGAAAAATTCGGTTTATTTCGTGCCACCGCCTAAAAACAGTCACGATCAGCCGGAGCAGGACGTATATTCCAACCGGGATTCGGCGCAGGGACTCATTAGTCTGCTGCGCCGCAATATACCCGCACGGCAGCTATTGCAAACCTGCACGCATGAATGGCGACGCACTTTTGAGCGCAATCAGCGGTTTTCAAGCGATCAAAGTGATCCGCTAAAATCTATATACGCGCGGATAAAAACCTATGCGGCACAATCCAAAGATCCGGTTAGCGGCTATCGGCGGATCAGCAAAATCATTTCAAGAGGAAGATACAATGAATGAGAATACCGAAATTTTGAAAAAAGCGCTGTTGCGAACCAAACAGGAAGTGGCCAAGGTGATCATCGGTTATGACCATGTGGTCGATTTAGCACTGATTGCCATCTTCACCGGCACCCATGCACTCATTGAAGGTGTGCCTGGCATAGCGAAAACATTGCTGGTCAGAACCCTGGCACACGTGATGCGCTGCGATTTTTCGCGTATCCAATTCACACCGGACCTTATGCCGACCGATATTACCGGAACACACGTATTCAATCTGCAGACCAATGAATTTTCACTGGTAAAAGGCCCAGTCTTTTGCACCTTTCTGCTGGCTGATGAAATCAACCGCGCGCCGGCCAAAACGCAATCCGCCTTGCTGCAGGCCATGCAAGAGCGTACCGTAACCATCGATCGCGACACGCACTCGTTATCCCCGAATTTCACGGTATTTGCCACTCAGAATCCGATTGAATATGAGGGCACCTATCCATTGCCCGAAGCTCAGAAAGATCGGTTCATGCTCAAAATTAACATGGACCCGCCGGGTAAAGCAGAGGAACTTACGCTGGCCCAACGAATGCTGGGCAAAGATGCACCCGAGAACACATTGGCCAGTGGCGCTGTGCAACAGATCATTAATGAAGACATCATTACCAAACTGCGAGCTACGATGATGGGAATTCTGGTGAAGGAAGATCTGATTGCCTATGTGGTCGACATCGTTCGTAAATCCCGCTCGCATCAAAGTATTCTGGTGGGCGCCGGACCGCGGGCCACCCAGGCGCTATTACTTTCCAGTCGTGCGTTTGCGGCCATTAGCGGGCGCGATTTTGTCACCCCCGATGATATTAAGCAGATGGCCTACCCGGTTTTGGAGCATCGGCTGATTCTGCGCCCCGAATATGAAATCGAAGGGCTGACGGTCAGAGAGGTGATTGAGAATATTTTGAAAGGAATTGCGGTACCGCGTTAGGCAGTCGTGTTGCGCGTTACGCGTTGCGGGTTGCGTGTTGTGATCCGACGGCAGATTGTTGTAAGACATCAACCCGTAACACGCAACCCGAAACCCGCAACTGACTATTTGCCGTGATGCATATTAATAAAAAAATAGTTTTTATGAGAAATTTGAATTAATGAAGATTGTTCCCACATACCGGCTTCTGTTGTTGGCGGGATGCGTTTTGTTGCCCAGCACACTGCTGGTCGCTGTGGTGGCACCGATGCGCATACCGACCATTTTATTGGCAGCGGGGCTTTTTGTCGTCGCCATCGCGGACGGCTATCGTTCGCGCGGACGGTTGCAGGGGATTCATGTCGTGTTGCCGGAGATTGTGCGGGTTTCAAGAGGCCGGCAAGGCAGTTTTAATCTGCAAATTGAAAACGAGAACCCAAACATCAGACGCCTGCGATTGGGCTTGGCTTTCCCGGAGGAAATCGACACCTCGGCGGTTGAGCAGACCGTTGAGTTGCCGTCGGATACGCAATCCTCGGCGATCACCTGGTGGTTGACGGGTTTGAAACAGGGCCGCTATCAAATTGATCGGTGTTACCTGGAAGCGGTTTCACCCTGGGGATTGTGGGCGGTGCGATCTGCGGTGGCGGCTCAAATGGAAATTCGGGTATATCCCAACCTGTTTAATGAACATAAAAATTTAAGCGGACTGTTTTTAAATAGGGGGCTGGGTATTCATGCCCAGCGACAGGTCGGTAAGGGAAGGGATTTTGAACAACTCAGAGAATATTTACTCGGTGATAGCTTTGAAGACATTCACTGGAAGACCACTGCCAAGCGCGGCATACCGATTACAAAAATTTTTCAGATTGAACGAACCCAGCAAATTTACGTGATCATCGATGCATCGCGCTTAAGCGCGCGACCATCGGCGACGGGCAGGCCCACAGGCGTCAGGGATGGACACCATTCGGCTGACGACATTACCCCGATATTGCAGCGCTTTATTACCGCGGCTTTGATAATGGCGTTGGCGGCCGAACGACAGGGGGATTTGTTTGGCCTTTTGACGTTTGACGATAAAGTGCGTTCCTTTTTAAAGGCCAAGATGGGCAAAGCGCATTTCAATGTCTGCCGGGATGCGCTCTATACATTGCAACCGCAAAACGTCTCGCCTGATTTTGCCGAACTGTTTACGTTTATTGGCACTAAAATTCGGCGGCGGGCCTTAATGGTTTTTTTAACCCATCTAGATGATCCGATACTGGCGGACGGTTTTACCCGTCACATCGATCTCATTGCCCGGCATCACGTGGTCCTGGTCAATATGATCAAACCGTTGCTTGCCCAGCCGCTTTTTAGATCAGAGTCGGTTTCATCGGTTAATGATGTATACAACGATTTGGGCGGGCATATGCTATGGCGGCGGCTACGGGAAATCCAAAAGGTTTTGCAAAAACGCGGCGTTGGATTTGCCATGCTGGAAAATGAAAACCTTTGTACAGATTTAGTTGGGCAGTATTTGACGTTGAAGCGCAGGCAAGTTCTTTAATGAAGAATGCCTAAAATGGCATTTTAAATTTAAGCTCATTTTTTTACTATGATCATCGATTTGCAAAAATTTATCACCGAAGAGCGGCTTTATTGGACGGAGCTGGAAACGGTGCTGAATCGGCTTGAAAGAAACCCGAATGAAAAATTAAAACTCGGGGCACTTGAACGCTTTCATTATCTGTATCAACGTGCATCTGCCGATCTGGCTAAAATCTCCACTTTTTCTGCAGAGCCCAACACCCGGCAATACCTTGAATCGTTGGTGGGCCGGGCCTTTGGCGAGATCCATGAGACCCGTGAAAAACCGCATCGACTAAAACCCTTATATTGGTTTTTTAACACGTTTCCGCAAACATTTCGCAAACATGTGTGTGCCTTCTGGATCAGTTTGATCGCCATTCTGGTGGGTGCCGCATTTGGCGGGTTTACCGTGATTTCGGATTCGAGTACCAAACAGATTCTGCTCCCGTTTTCTCACCTTCAGGGAGACCCTTCTGACCGCGTCAAAAAAGAAGAAAGTGCCGAAACCGATCGACTCAAAGGAGCCAAAAGCTCTTTTTCATCTTTTTTAATGACCCACAACACCAAAGTCGCCATTTTTACGCTCGCTTTGGGAATGACTTGGGGAATCGGCACCCTGATCATGTTGTTTTACAATGGTGTTATTTTAGGAGCCGTGGCCGTCGATTATGTATTGGCGGGTGAGTCTACCTTTCTGCTGGGTTGGTTGCTGCCGCATGGTGCGATTGAAATCCCGGCCATTTTACTTGCCGGGCAGGCCGGTATCGTTCTAGCCAGTGCGCTCATCGGCTGGGACAAACCCATTTCCTTGCGTATGCGATTACGCAAAATATCAAATGATCTGGTAACACTCATCTGTGGTGTAGCGCTGATGCTGGTCTGGGCGGGGATCATTGAAGCCTTTTTTTCACAATATCATGAACCGGTCTTACCGTATCATTTCAAAATCGTTTTCGGATGTTTAGAGCTGCTGATACTGGTGTTGTTTCTTGCAATAGCCGGCCGGCGAAAAGCAAGTAAAAGTACCTAAAGCAAAAAGTGAACTAAAGTTATTTAAGCTAATGAATTATATCGATTTTAAATAAAAAAACGTAGCGACACAAAAACGTTAGGCACTTTCATCCGCCAATATTTGTGGCGGATTAGCTCACTTTAGTCACTTTAGGCAATTTTAATTTCATAGACTTGATGTAGATGCTGGAAAAAAGACAATGACCGATAGAATAATCACACTTATAATTAAAACACCTGAAGGCGTTGAATTTTCATTGCGCCTTGCTGGCCCGATAACGCGTTTTCTGGCCTGGGCGATCGATTTGGCGACCATCATTGCCATCATTTCGGTCGTCAATATCCTTTTTGCAATCCTGGGTATTCTCAGTCGCGATTTTGCCATGGCTGCCAATATGATCGGTTTTTTCGTGGTTTCCATCGGTTACGGAATTCTATTAGAGTGGTATTGGCAAGGTCAAACACTGGGTAAAAAGCTCTTGCGCCTCAGGGTGTTAGATGCTCAGGGGCTGCGGCTGCAATTCAGCCAGGTGGTGATTCGAAATTTGCTCAGATTTGTTGACAGCCTGCCGGCGCTGTATCTGATTGGTGGTCTGGTCTGTTTGTTGAGTCAGCGCGCCCAGCGCCTGGGTGATTTCGCGGCCAATACCATTGTGACCTGGAATCCGCGGATTTCTGAACCGGATTTAAACCAGCTTTTAGAGGGCAAATATAATTCCTTCCACGAATATCCCCATTTGGAAGCGCGCCTCCGCCAGCATGTTACACCTCAAGAAGCCCAGATTGCCGTTCAGGCGCTGATGCGGCGGGGCTCACTTGATTCCCAGGCACGGGTTGCGCTTTTCCGCGAACTCAGTGCCTATTTCCAAACCTTTGTCACCTTCCCGCAAGAAGCCACCGACGGCCTATCCGACGAGCGCTATGTGCGTAATGTGGTTGAAGTCATCTTTAGACCGAAAGCATCCTTGGGGATTTTTTCCAACTCAGGTTCATCTGAGAGTGGTCTTGACAGATAATATCACAATTTATTATTTAAATTCATCTGATTACCAATCTTTTCTATACCTGCGCTGATTTATGAAATATCTTCTAAACCTGTCTTAATTTCAGATCTTAATTCGAATCTAACCAACATCCATGGAAACAATGAAACAGGGATCATTTCTCCACAACAAAAATTTATGGAGAGCAGTTATGCAAAAGATCATTTTTGTTTTCGTGTTATTTGCACTTATTGGATTTCTTGTTGTGCCTGCTATGGCACCAGACCATTTCGTAAATAACAGTGATGGCACAGTTACAGACACTAAAACCGGTCTGATGTGGGCAGCGCAAGACAATGGAAGTCTTGTAAGCTGGCATACCGCCCGAACTTACAGCCAAAATTACAGCGGTGGTGGCTATACTGACTGGCGCATGCCGAACCTGACTGAGCTTGCGAGTATCTATGATCCTAAAGAAAAAAACAATCACGGTTACCATGTTACTAAACTGATAGACATTTCTGCAGCTAGTTGTTGGGCTTCAGATACTCGCGGCTACAAAGCAGCCCGATTCAATTTTACCTACGGCCGAGTGTATTGGCTCCGTAAGTCTTACTCCGGCCCCGGTCGGGTTTTGCCGGTACGCAGTGTTAAATGAACAACTTCGATCTCATTAGCTGCATGACTGACCTCGAGCCATTTTAAGAACCGGCCTTAACCTGACTTGCATGCCGCGGTTAATTGTCGCGGCGAAGTTTGCCAAAGCGAAGACCAAAGTTTTAACGAAGACGTAAGCCTGCCCACCTCTTGAAAAGCGACTATTCTATTATTCTATGATTGAGGTAAAAACGCCGGCCTCAAATAGTATCCTGTGCTTTCATTCAGTAGTAGAAAATCGGAGGCATTTAATTACGATCCTTGGATTCCCCAGATGAAATCCTTGCAATTTTACGCGCTTGACAATAAATGTAGTTAATTAAAAGAAAATAATATAGATCTTATGCAATAAAATTTATCATGAAACCCATTGTTGCCATCGTTGGCCGTCCCAATGTCGGCAAATCCACATTTTTCAATCGGGTCACGCGCACCCAGGATGCCCTGGTGGATGATTTTCCGGGGGTTACCCGTGACCGGCATTACGGGGATGCCGTCTGGAATGATATCGCCTTTACCCTGGTGGATACCGGTGGATTTACCGAAGGCCATGAATTTGCTGATGAAATTCGATTCCAGGTCCAGCAGGCCATTGCAGATGCCGATGTCATCGTATTGCTGCTGGACGGCAAAGCGGGCATCTCGCCTTTTGACCGGGATATCATCGAACTGCTGCGCGTCACCCCCAAACCGGTTTTTTATGCGGTCAACAAGATAGACGGTGCCGAACAGGAAACGCATGTGTCTGAATTTTACAGCCTGGGTATTGAACCGCTGTTTCCGGTATCGGCTGAACATCGATACGGCATGGTGGATTTTTTAGACGCCCTCGTTGAGGGGATGACCGCGATGGTTCAGCACAGTGACCTGCAGACAGCTGAGGACAGCATCAGTGTGGCGGTGGTGGGCCGTCCGAATGTCGGTAAATCATCGCTGATCAATCGGATACTGGGCCAGGAACGGCTGCTGGTCAGCGATCGGCCGGGAACCACGCGGGATGCCATTGATACCATCTGCCAGGTGGCCGGTAAATCATACCTGCTGGTGGATACGGCCGGTATTCGTCGCAAGGGTAAAGTTACCCGTAAAATTGAAAAGTTTTCGATCATCAAAGCATTGCGCAGTTTGGACCGCTGTGATGTGGCTCTGATCGTTTTGGATACCGCCGAGGGAATTGCCGAGCAGGATATCAGTATCGCCGGATATGCCTACGAACGCGGATGTGGTTGCATTTTTTTGTTGAACAAATGGGATCTGGTGGAAAAGGATACCCATACCGCTAAAAAGTACCTGGAAGAACTGAAAATGCGGGCCAAATTTCTGGGCTTTGCGCCGGCTTTGACCATTTCGGCGCTGACCGGTCAACGGGTGACCAAAATTTTTAATATGGTGGATGAGGTTTATGATCAATATGTCCGGCGGATCAGAACCGGGCAGTTAAACCGGATTCTGGAGGTCGCCACAGCACAAAATCCGCCGCCGCTACATCGTGGTAAACCGATCAAGTTTTATTATGCCACCCAGGTCAGCAACCGGCCGCCCACGGTGGTATGCTTTGTCAATCACCCCAAGGCCGTCCATTTTTCGTATAAGCGGTTTTTGATCAATCAAATCCGCGAGAATGCCGGCCTTGATAAAACCCCCATACGGATATTTTTCCGACCGCGTGAAAATCGTAAACCAAAGGGTAGGGGGCGCAAACGGAAATAGCCTCAAGGGGCTTTTCGTTATTCGTTATTTGTTATTGGTTATTTGAATAACACAAACAGTTTAGCGTTATGGGCTATTCGTTTTCGGATATTTGAAAATCAGGGTGCCGCTTCAGCCGTTCAATATCGTGGCTAAAAGCCACTCCTACACCGTTTTAATCGGCGGGGGCGACATCTTGCAGCGACTTACAAATATGTTGATACTTTTTTAAATTGCAATCAAATAACAAATAACCAATAACCAATAACCAAAATACCGACAGGTATTTTTCCATGGATATCTTCGACTATCACGCCCAAAAAGCAGCTGCGTCAAGCATGCCACTGGCCGAGCGGATGCGGCCGCGTCACCTAGATGAGTTTGTCGGCCAACACAAAGCGGTGGGCGAAGGATCGCTGATTCGGCATGCGATTGAGACGGATCGTGTATTTTCCATGATTCTCTGGGGACCGCCGGGTTGCGGCAAAACGACGCTGGCCCGAATTATCGCCGGGGAGACCCGTTCTCATTTTGTTCATTTCTCAGCCGTACTTTCCGGCGTCAAAGAAATCCGGGCGGTCATCGAAGAAGCACGCAACCAGCAGAAAATTTACCGCAAACGCACCATCCTGTTTGTCGACGAGATCCATCGATTCAACAAGGCCCAACAGGATGCCTTTTTGCACCATGTAGAAAGCGGTTTAATTACCTTAATCGGTGCCACAACTGAAAACCCCTCGTTTGAGGTTATTGCGCCGTTGTTATCCCGCTGCCGGGTCATCACTTTAGATCAACTTACCGAAGAAGAGATAGGCGACATCATTGAACTTGCACTCAATGACCCCGAAAGAGGACTGGGAGAGTGTCAGCTCGAGTTGGCCGCGAGAGCACGCGATTTTATCATCCGGATTGCGGATGGTGACGGGCGAGTGGCCTTAAACAGCCTGGAGGTTGCCGCTTCCCTGGTGATGTCCAAACAAAAGCCCGCAGGTGCCCCAGCCGCCGGCACCATCACCTTAAAGGATATAGAAGATGCGATCCAGCAAAAGGCGCTCGTTTATGATAAGGCCGGTGAAGAGCATTACAATATCATCTCCGCCTTGCACAAAAGTATGAGGGGCAGCGATCCGGACGCAGCGCTGTACTGGCTGGCGCGCATGCTGGCGGCCGGCGAAGATCCGTTTTATATTGCCCGTCGAATGGTTCGTTTTGCCGCCGAAGATATCGGCAATGCCGATCCCCATGCGCTTGGCATCGCCCTCAGCGCTATGGAAGCCTTTAAATTTTTGGGTCATCCGGAAGGGGAACTGGCGCTTGCCCAGGCGGCTGTGTATTTGGCGACAGCGCCTAAAAGCAACAGCATTTATGCGGCATTCGGCACGGTCAATGCCGTTATCAGAAAAACAGGATCGTTGCCGGTGCCACTTCATATCCGCAATGCCCCCACCCGGCTGATGAAAGATCTGGGGTACGGCAAGGATTATAAATATGCCCACAATTACGAAAATGCGATTGCACCCCAGGAATATCTGCCGGATCGAATCAAAGGGCAACGCTTCTACTTTCCGTCCAACAGGGGATTTGAAAAGAAAATCAAGAACAGACTTGATCGCTGGCGGAAGCTGCTCCAGGAGTCAGAGGATAAAACTCCTTGACACCTTCAGCTGGAAGGGCCTGGTTGAATTCGCCTGATCCCTTTCTCACCACGACGAACACGAAGAACGCGAAGAGAAAAAGCCTCATTTTGCTTTTACCTTTTTGTGTCCTTCGTAGTTATTTATGCATTACTTGAGTTTGTATTGGTGGGTTTTGCCGATTTTTATGCCATTATCGGTTTTGACAAACGTGCGCTCCCAGAAGGTTATTTCGCCGGATTGATGAATCAAGACAACCGAAGAAGATCGAGTGCCATAATCCGGACTGATGATAAATAGGGGAGCCAGAATTCGCTCCCATTCCAAGCCGACCCCGGTCTCAGGCAACTTCGCGTCTGCCGGTTGCCATCGATCCGCAAGCATGTCCAAAATCTTATCGGCAGCTATCTTTTGGTGCCCGTTGAACTGATCCTGCAGCAATGTTTTTCCCCTTTGCACCTTCGGCCAGGCAGTGTCGAGCAGATGGTTGCTGATCCCGTAAATTCCGTGCATCAATTGTTGTACGCCGGACGAACGATTTGAGTAGTAGTACAGTCCATCATTGTCACCGGCGATTAAATTAAACCCGTTGTAACGCTGCCCGATTTTGCTGACCGCCTCGAGGTAATCCTGCGGAGATGAATTGCCGACCAGATAATCCCGAATAAGGATACCGCGTGAAGGCGCATCTGGCGACAGGGCGGCCGGATCTCTGTAATTGGTGATGGCCGCAATCCGTCCGCTGCGGCTGACCCCCAGCCAGGTGCCGTTGGCTTTTAAATCCCGTCCGGCCAGTACATTAGGATGGTCTGTCCAGTAACCCAGGGCAGCGGTTGGCCGGTCGTAAAATTCATCCCGGTTGGCAGCCAGAATTAAGCGGTAATCCGGATGCATGTTATATGAAAAAAGGATTAAACACATGTGATCTCCGTTGACCCCAACTTTATAACCATGTTATAAAACCTATTTGCTAAGTTGAGCGTTTCAAATTAAAAAAGGGATCGTTTTCTTTAGGATGAATGCTATCATATTTTTTTAAATTTGAAACACTCAACTTAGGTTTTTTATGATTAAGTTAATTAAGGAGGTTTGAGCATGAACGAGGTGGTCATTGTCAGTGGGGCGAGAACGGCAATCGGAACATTTGGTGGCGGATTAAAAGACGTGCCGGTGACGGATTTGGGAGCGGTGGTCATGAAAGATGCCTTAAAACGGATAAATCTGAAACCCGTTCCAGATGAAGCCATGAATGCAGCGGCACCGGATAAACTCAAAAACCAGGGCTTTATTGAACTGGAAGAAAAAGCTTATGACTGGAGCGACAACGCCCAGCCGGTAGCGATTGACGAAGTGGTTATGGGCAACGTGCTGCAGGCGGCTCAGGGGCAGAATACAGCCCGGCAAGCCATGGTTCGCGCCGGCATTCCCAAAGAAACGCCGGCCTATACCATCAATAAAGTGTGCGGATCGGGGCTCAAAGCAATCGCATTGGGGGCTTCCGCCATTATGCTGGGGCAAGCAGAGGTGGTCGTTGCCGGCGGACAGGAAAACATGAGTCTGGCGCCTATGGCATTGCCCAAGGCACGCTGGGGTCATCGAATGGAGCTGACCGGTGTGGGTGATGTATTGGATTTGATGGTATTTGACGGCCTCTGGGAGATTTTTTACGGCTACCACATGGGTGTTACGGCGGAAGCCATTGCAGCTATGTATGATATCAGCCGTCAGGAGCAGGACGAATTGGGTGTACTCAGTCACACGCGCGCCAGATCAGCTATTAAAGAAGGACTATTCGCCCAGGAGATTACGCCGGTAACGCTTCAAACCCGCAAAGGTGAAGTCGTATTCGACACTGATGAGCGTCCCATGGACACGAATATGGAAAAAATGGGCAAATTAAGGCCGGCATTTAAAAAAGATGGCACCGTGACGGCCGGAAATGCTTCGGGCATCAATGATGCTGCTGCGGCAGTCGTGTTGATGAGCGCCACTAAGGCTAAATCCCTGTCCCTGGAGCCGATTGTGAAAATCAAAGCCTTTGCTTCCGGTGGTGTAGATCCTGCCTATATGGGATTGGGCCCTGTTCCGGCGGTCAGAAAGGTGTTAAAAGCAACCGGCATGTCTCTGGGGGATATCCAGATGATCGAACTCAACGAAGCATTTGCCGCTCAGGCCATCGGGTGCATGCGCGAACTGGGTATTGACAACGACCGCCCCAATGAGCTGGGTAGCGGCATCTCATTGGGTCATCCTATTGGCTGTACCGGTGCCCGACAGATGGTCACTGGAATGAGCCACATGCAGCGCAAGGATTACAGTACCGGCCTGTTTACGATGTGCATTGGCGGGGGCATGGGAATGGCGATGATCGTAGAACGCTAAATCGACAATCCCGGACATGGCCGGTTTTCATGTGTATTTTCATTCCCAAACCTGTATCTTGAACCCTGAACTTTTTCTATTTTTTTCTTTACTTTTTTTGTAATAATTGCTAATAGTTAGTAAAATTTTGGGCCTTAAATATCATTGATAATATTCGGTTTTCCAGCCGCGGAAACCATGGGTACGCCAATGCGTTTTCGCGCGCCTGATTTTCAATAATATGAAGGCTAAAATAAGATCGCCACAGGCGCGACGCTTTAGCCTGCGATAAGCCCGGCAGACACCCTGGCTTAGGCTTTATTGAACACAAAGGAGGTTTAGTACTAATGGACGTTAGCCGCAAATTGGGTATTCTGGTATTTTATGCCGTTCCGGCCATCATCGGCGGCGGAGTGGTGTTTGCGTTATCGGGTGGTAACTGGATGTATGTATTTATATATGAAGTCCTGCTGCTATTGACAGCCGGCGGGTTTATTACCAAGTAAAGCACCTGTCCTCAAACCTTACAAGAGCCCTCTCTTGATAATTACCATTGCAATGGCCAACCGAATTTACGGGTGATAGCCTTTCTATTTATGGATGCCCTTATGTAGGGAGGAGATGTGGACCATCAGGGCTCGCCAAATATGATTTTATGGTTTTTTCTGGCGGTTTTTATCTTATCCTGCATCTTGATGGGGTGGCTCCTGTGGCCATTTGTATCGGTCATTATCCTGGCCATTGTTGTTACCGCCGTATTCATGCCGGTATACAAGCTGTTTAATCGAAGACTGAAACCAGCCCTGGCATCGCTATTGACCTGTGTTCTGATTTTTTTCGTTTTGTTTCTGCCACTTTCATTTCTGGTGGGCATTTTAGCCAATGAAGCCTGGGAATTATATCTAACGGCCCGCGGCGCTTTGCAAAGCAAACCCATCATGGAACTGCTCGAAAAGAGCGACGTATTCGATAAAATCAATCATTTTTTGGCCAGGTTTAAAATTGAAATCACCGGCGAGCAGCTGAACCGAGCAATTGCTGAAGTTGGAAGGGTCGTCGCACTCTTTTTGTATGAGCAGGCCCGTTCCATCACCACTAATGTGCTTAAATTTATTGTCAATTTTTTCTTTATGCTGCTCATTATATTTTATCTGTTAATTGACAGCTCGCGGCTAATATCCTTTATCGTTAAAATTTCCCCTCTGCCGGATGACCAGGACCAAATACTCATTCAAAAATTTAAGGATATTGCCACCGCCATCCTATTGGGCAATGGTTTGGGCGGACTGATTCAGGGCACCTTGGGTGGCATTGTATTTGCCCTCTTTGATCTGAAATCGCCATTTGTTTGGGGGGTCATCATGGCCCTATTGGCGTTTTTACCCATTTTGGGGATTGGTGTCGTATTTGTACCGGCTGCGATTCTGTTATTTTCGCAGGGGCGTATCGGCGCCGGCATCTTTTTTCTGGTGTTTTATATTATTCTTTCAGGTGGCATTGAATATTTTTTCAAGCCCAAACTGGTGGGGCAGCGGGTGCGGATGCACACCCTGCTTGTATTTCTTTCCATCATCGGTGGACTGAAGTTATTCGGAATTTTGGGCATTATTTACGGCCCGTTGGTAGTAACGGCGTTTTTGACATTGGCAGAAATCTATCTGGCCAGTTATCAGCAGATGATTGAACCGTCTCAATAGTCATTTAGTTATTCGTTATTTGTTATTGGTTATTAGAAACCATATTTTATGCTGACTTTTGGGCACTTTATAAAGCGGATTTCACGGCAATCCGGCATTTAATAACGAATAACAATTAACCGATAACCAATAACTTTCAAACACGGTGTAAAAATGTATCAAAGCGAAAATTATGCTGAAATCAGCATCGAAAAAGAAATGAAAAAATCCTATTTGGATTACGCCATGAGCGTTATCATCGGCCGGGCCCTGCCGGATGTACGGGATGGACTCAAACCGGTACACCGACGGGTACTTTATGCCATGCGGGAGCTTAAAAACGATTGGAATAAACCTTATAAAAAATCAGCGCGCATTGTCGGTGATGTCATCGGTAAATACCATCCACACGGTGATGCAGCCGTTTATGACACGATTGTGCGGTTGGCGCAGAATTTTTCCATGCGCTATCCGCTGGTAGATGGTCAGGGCAATTTTGGATCCATCGATGGGGACCCACCGGCCGCCATGCGGTACACCGAAATCCGGATGATGCGATTGGCCCATGAAATGTTGGCCGATCTGGAAAAAGAAACCGTTGATTTCGTCCCCAACTACGATGAATCCTTAATGGAACCGACGGTCTTGCCCGCTAAAATCCCCGATCTGTTGATTAATGGCTCGGCGGGAATCGCAGTGGGGATGGCCACCAATATTCCGCCCCATAATCTGTCTGAAGTCATCGATGCCCTCAATGTCCTTATCGATGACCCCAATGTTTCTATCAGCGAGCTGACGCAATATATCCCGGGTCCCGATTTTCCGACCGGCGGTATCATATACGGCACTGAGGGCATACGCGACGCTTATGCAACCGGGCGGGGCAGCATTCGGGTCAGGGCCCGAATATTGGTTGAAAAAGACAAACGCACCCGGCGCGAAACCCTTATTGTCACCGAGCTTCCCTATCAGGTGAACAAAGCCAAACTGATTGAAAAGATTGCCGAACTGATCCGGGACAAGAATATCAGCGGCATTCAATACATTCGGGATGAATCGGATCGTGACGGCATGCGCATCGCACTGGGGCTTAAAAAGGACCAGATTGCAGCTGTGACCATCAATCAGCTTTACAAACACACCCGGCTGGAGACCAGTTTTGGCATGATCTTTTTAGCGGTTGTCAACAGCCGGCCCGAACTCCTTAATTTAAAAGAGATCCTGCACCATTTCATCCAGCATCGTAAAGATATTGTTATTCGGAGGACGCGCTATGATCTATCAAAAGCGGAAGATCAAGCGCATATTTTAGAGGGCCTGAAGATTGCTCTGGATAATCTGGATGAAGTCGTGGCAATGATCCGAGCAGCCAAGTCACCGGCAGATGCCAAATCCCGGTTGGTTAAAAAATTCAGCCTGACCGAAAAGCAGGCCCAGGCGATTTTAGACATGCGCTTGCAGCGGCTTACCGGCCTCGAGCGTGAAAAGATTCAGCAAGATTATAAAAATATTCTAAAGGACATCGCCAGATATAAAGAAATTCTGGCCAGCGAGCGCCTGGTACTGAATATTATCAAAGAAGAACTGGCGGCAATACAGGAACAGTTCGGCGATGAGCGCTTGACAGAATTGGTTGCCAAGACCAAAGAAATCACCATCGAGGATATGATCGTCGAAGAAGATATGGTGGTGACCATTTCCAAGCGCGGCTACATCAAACGCAACCCTATTACCCTATACAGAAGCCAGCGTCGGGGCGGCAAAGGCAAAAAAGCCATGGGCACAAAAGAAGATGACTTTGTCGAGCATCTTTTCGTTGCCTCCACGCATCATACCTTTATGTTTTTTACCAACATGGGTAAAGTTTACTGGTGCAAAGTTTACGATATTCCCCAGGCCGGGCGCATGAGTCTTGGAAAGGCGATTGTTAATTTACTCAATTTTGGAAAGGATGAAAAGTTGACCACGGTTCTGGCGGTACCGGATTTTAAGCCGGGCTATCATGTCCTGATGGTCACTAAAAATGGTCTGATTAAAAAGACCGATTTGATGGCCTTCAGTCGCCCGCGAGTCGGCGGGATCATCGCGCTAAATATTTTAGAGGGCGATGAGTTGATTGCCGCCAGAATCACGGATGGCACGCTGAACGTTTTTCTGGGTTCGCGCGGTGGCAAGGCCATCAGATTTCACGAATCCGATGTGCGTCCATCGGGGCGGATTGCCACCGGTGTCCGAGGAATGCGCCTTGTAGAAGGAGATCATATTGTGGGCGCGGAGGTGCTCAGCCACGGTCAAACGCTTTTCGCGGTAACCGAAAACGGTTATGGAAAGCGGACCTCTATCGATGAATACCCGGTTCAAAAACGCGGCGGCAAAGGGGTCATTTCAATTAAAACCACCCAGCGCAATGGTATGGTCGTCGGGATGTTGTTGGTGTCTGATGATGACGATTTGATGCTGATGACCAATATCGGCAAAGTGATTCGTATGCAAATAAACACTATTTCAGTCATCAGCCGCAATACCCAGGGTGTAAAACTGATGGGTATGGACGCCGATGAACGCGTGGTCGGTGCCGCCAGACTAGCTGAAAAAGAAGACGAGTAAATTTCATGGGACCAAATAGCGAAATGAACTCGGACGATTTGAAAATTGCCGTTGTTGGAGCGGGCAGCTGGGGCACAGCCATAGCCGATCTTCTGGGTAGCAAAGGATTTCAGATCAGTCTGTGGGTGTATGAAAAAGAAGTCAAAGACCAGATTGAGCG
>Ga0209536_100002123_pt1 | contig 32280 bp, 41 predicted proteins | sample DeeMarSeWOR28_12_FD_187461 | JGI IMG/M metagenome (GOLD analysis project Ga0209536, IMG submission 187461) | Marine sediment microbial communities from White Oak River estuary, North Carolina - WOR-2-8_12 (SPAdes) (version 2) | ecosystem: Environmental > Aquatic > Marine > Intertidal zone >... | reverse complement strand
TCTTCTTTTTCTCTCTGGCCTCAATAACATCTGCGACAAACAAATCGATATTTACAATCTCTTCCTTAGGAACATAGTAGGAAGCTCCCTCTTCTGCGGATTTCGTCAAGGTCTCTTCGCTCAAGGCATGGGCGGTGAGCATTAGGGCAGGAATGTCTTTTTCTCTTGCAATCTGGAGAAGTTCGAATCCCTGAACGCCCATGATGTCAAAAACCGCAATGTCGTAGCGATATGTTTCAAGAAGCTCTTTTGCTTCCTCGAACGTAGATGCACGATCAATCATACAGATGCTCAAAAGCTCGGTCAAAGAATCAAGAACGTCGGGTTCGTCATCAACTATCAACACCCTTTTCCCTTGAAGCAGTTTTTCTGTTTCCATTTCCCAGTCCTCCCTTTAGAAAGGGACTGTAGCGAAAATTTATGGTTGTGTGCGGAACTGATGTAGACCGCAACATAATGCAGCTTGGCGGTTGCGATAATCTTTGGACTCGAGCTCGGATACCAAAAATGCTCAATATTGTCAAGCGCGTGTTTCGCACTCTGTTTCAACGATCGGACAATTCTCTCTGATCTAGGCTGCGGCACCGGCCGCCCGGGCCTATTGCGGAACGCATTAATGCATTGACATGACGATAAGGCTGGCTCCGGCTGCGGACCGTCGAAAACGCATGCATCAGCAAGCGTAAGGCCGAAAAGGAACTAGCGATGATGAAGTCTGACGGCGATAGCACTGATCACCTCAAGCACTTACAGCCCCGACGGCTTCGCGCCGGTCCAGTACCCCTGTGGATCAAATCGTCTTAACATGCCAAGTTCCTCCTCGGTGGGTTGCGGTGTTTGGGCCAATTCATCCGCGATCTCCAACGGCCAGCCGGTGTGGTTCAAAACATCATCTACCCTGACGCCCGGATGCAGTGAAACGAGCATCATCTCTCGGCTTTGGGCGTCAAATCGCAAAATTCCTAACGTTGTAATAACCGCAGCAGGCCCACCGCGCGGCAATCCGACTTCACGGCGCCAGCCGGCGCCATCGCCGAATCCGGGCGAGGTCATGTAATCAACCTGCGGCACAAAACGGCGCCTTTCGTGATTCATGATAATGATATGCCGTTGCGCCAGACTGGCCAAATCACAGGCACCGCCGCTGCCCGGCAGGCGCGTCGCGATTTTCTCAACTCCGCCGATGTAACTGGTATTGAGATTACCGAACCGATCGATCTGGGCACCGCCGATGAAGCTCACATCCACCTGACCCTGCTGCAGCAATCCCATCGTATCGGCCGTATCCGCCAGCCAGCGGGCCCGGTAGAGATTGGGCAAATCACCCATGGTCAGGATGGGCGCCGGCGCCAGGGTATCACGCACAATTCCCAGTTCGTAGATGCCCACCGCCTCGGGTGCATGCGTACTTTTGGCCAGCAAAAAACCCAGCAGCGGCAGGCGCATCCCGACAAACACCACTTCACCGTCTGCGATCTCACGCGCCGCAGCCGTAACCATCAGCTCGGGCAATGTATAAGACATTTCAAGCGCCTATTTTGTTTACAAATAGATCATATTTAATCAATCAAGCTGAACCTGAATTTAATAGCCATAATCCACCGGCTCTGAATAGTCATGGTGTTTTATGGCCAGCTCGGCCATTCGCTGCGCTCCCAGCAATTTCGTATAATCTCTCCAGTTTTGTATGCTTTGTACCCATCTTTTTTGCCAGTCGTCATACGCCCGCGGCGTTTTGCTTTCGTTCCGGTAGTCAAGAAATCCCTGGTGATCGCGATTATAATATCCGGGTGCAGGTGAGGGATGGCCGCCCCAGGGGGCATGTGCCACCGCACTGACACGGTAGCCCGGAGTGACGACCCGATTGGGATCGCGGCTGATAATGTCAGGGTCTACAATTTCTTCAGCTGTAATGATTATGCGGCGGCTGGCCAGACAGGCGTCGCGGATCAGGCCCAGATTACCCCATGCATGGGCGTTGCCGTACTCATCGGCCCGCTGAAGGTGAACGATGGATACATCCGGTCTTAATGCGGCCACCGCCGTCAGCGTTTCACCGCTGAACGGGCAGGTCATGGTTTTCAGGCTGGAGTTGGTTTTAAATAGGTCGCTGCCCAGCGCGGAGCGGGCGGGCATGAAGGGAACTCCCATGGCGCCGGCCCGTAACGCCATGGCCAGGGTTAGATTCGAATGGTCTTCCATTTCCAGCGAGCCGCCCTCGACCGCTCTGCGAAAATTGTAACTGGATCCTGTAATGACATTGCCCACCCAGGCAGCGCTGATTTTACGGACACACCCGGCGCCGATGATCTGATCAAATAAAATATCCGATATGGGCCCGATAAGGGTTAAACGTTGCTTTTTCTGGCGGATGAGCTCGTGTCCGGCGGCGAACGGAATGAGTGTTTCCTGGGCAAGACCCAGGGCGATGGCGCTGCCATCGGGTATAAAGCGCTCAATGGCTTCAGGCAGCGGCAGCAGTTTAGACTCTGGCAACTTGGGCGACCTCCAGTATCAAAATCTGACCTGATGAAGATTCGGGTTGGGTCTACTGGCCCGCTTTGATGGATTTTTCGAAATCTTCAAAAAACTGGTTGCGTTTTTTCCAATCCGGCCCAAAGCGTTTGTTAAAGAATTCTCCGAGCTTGTCGAACAGCTTACCCCATACCGGCTGTCCCCCTTTGAGGACTACATCGGCAATAAATTCGTCCAGGTTGCTCATTTTTTCTTTAGGCAGAAAGGACACCGCTCCCAGCTTAATGGATTTTTCCAATGCTTCGGGCGTCAGAGCGTAGGCCGTCAGCATCACCGTTGGAAATCCGCGTTTCACGGACGTTTTTAAAAGGTCAAAACCATTCACACCCATGATATCCAGAATGACGATATCAAAGGTATAACCGAGCAGCAATTGATGCGCGGTATCATAGTCATTGGCTTTGCGCACCAGACACATGTCCAAAACCTCTGCCACGGTATCGGTAACATCGACCTCGTCATCAACGGTCAACACGATCTTATCTTTCAACAGCTTTGCCGTATCCATGTATTTGATGTCTCCTTTCTGCAGAGGACTGCATTTGACCGCAAGTTTGAAAGGTTGCTGATATAAGAGCCTATACCATTATAAAATTCGACAAGTCAAGATATGCCTCGAATTGCCATAATCAACCCCAGCCGGTTTATTTACCTTGAGTAACTAAAACGGTAAGGAGGATTTTAGCTTGCATTACAAGGCCGGGCTGTATTAAACGTCCATATCATAGATTCAAAGGTTCAGGGTTCAAAGGTTGAAAGGTTACGAAATAAAATCGAAGAACAAAGAGCATCTGAACCTTGAAGCCTGCCTGTGGGGTCTTAGCGCGGAGCGCGAAGCCCCAAACCTCTGAACCGGTGAAAGATGACCCCAGCCGAAAAAAAACAGTTTGCCGCTTTGAATCAAACTTTATCCGGGGAAATCCAGATTACCTGCCGGCATAGCGATCATAGGCTCAGCGATGCCGTCGTGCAATTTTGCGATCACCTCGGCCGGCAGGTTCCCAGGATCCACGTCAAAAAGGAAACCGGCGATCCGGATGACATGCCCGGCATTCAGATTCATGACGGTTTATTTTATCAGGCGGTTCCGGCAGGCACCGAGATCGCTCCCTTTATCGAGGCCCTTCAAATGGCAGCCGCAGGCGCTGCCCGGAAAAATGACGCTGTCTCAAAAAAACTCTCAGCTATAGATCTGCCCATCCGTATGGTCCTGTATGTGGCCTCTGAATGCACATTCTGTCCCCGGGCCGTGCGCCAGCTGCTACCGCTGTCTTTTGTAAACCGCAATATTCGTCTGACCGTCATCGATGCCGTGTCTTTTCCCGAACTGGCCGAAAAAGACAATCTTCAATCCGTACCGACGTTGATCCTGGAAGATCAATTCCGCTGGACGGGTCGTTTTATGACCGACGAAATCGTGGAAATGATCATCAATCGCGATCCCAGTGCCCTGGGACCGCTTTCGCTGGAAATGATGCTCAAAGACGGAAACGCCGGCCGGCTGGCGGAAATGATGCTGACAAATGCACAGATTTTCCCCGCTTTCTATGAACTGCTCATTCATCCAAAATGGCCGGTCCGCCTGGGCGCTATGGTGGTCATGGAAGAGCTCATTGAAAAGGATCTTGATCTTGCCCTTCACATCATACCGCCGCTGTGTCAGCAGTTTGACACGCTTGACGACCGGGTAAAAGGCGATCTGCTGTACATTTTCGGCCAGACAGGGCAAAAAGATATCATCCCTTTCCTGAGAAAGGTATTGAACGGAGATGTTGAGCAGGAAGTCAGAGAAGCCGCACAGGAAGCGCTGCAAAAATGTAGCACCTGATTGGGTCTTCCAGACCCGCTGCTCTGCACCCGCTTACACCCGCAACGATCGGGGCCCTGCGTGCCCCTGTCTTTTACCGCCTCTGGTGGTAAAATTCAAGCCACCCGCTGTGGGGGTGGTCGTTGACTCATGCTTTTAACAGCGGCTTGAGCTGATCGAGTCTCAAGCATATGTCGTCAAGCGTTGCCGGGGATTTTGCGAAACAGAAGCGCACCTGATTGTTGCCCAATTCTGAAGTGTGATAAAAGGCGGTTCCCGGTACGGTCGCAATGCCGGTCAATTCGATCAATTTCAGACTGAAAGCATACGATCCGTCTGCGCCCCACTGAGCGATGAAACGGTCCGCATCAGCCATAACGTAATAAGCGCCTCCGGGTATTCTGAGATCGAATCCGGCATCCAGCAACGCGCGGCAGAGGCGGTCGCGAGCCTGTGCATAGCGCTTCTGCAGCGATTCATAATAGGGTGCTGCTAAATTCAGGGCGCAGACACCGGCCTTTTGAAAAGGGGTGGGGGCACCCACAGTCAAAAAATCGTGAACCTTGCGGATACGACTGGTGATTTTTTCATGGGCCAGGGCCCAACCCACCCGCCAGCCTGTGACAGAGTAGGTCTTGGAAAGGGAATTAATGGTTACGGTGCGATCGGCCATACCGGGCAGCGCAGCGATCGAAACATGCTGTCGGTCGTCATAAATGATGTGTTCATAAATTTCGTCGGTGATGGTTAGGCAATCCCACTGATTGCACAGCCTGGCGATATCTTCCAGCTCTGATGCGGAAAAAACCTTGCCGGTCGGGTTGTTGGGTGTATTGATGATAATGGCCTTGGTTTCGGCGTTAAAGGCGGCGGCCAGTTCGTCTGTATCATAGTTCCAGTCCGGTGGATGAAGCGTGACGTAACGCGGCCGGGCACCGGACAGGATGGCATCCGGACCGTAATTCTCATAATAGGGCTCAAAAATGATGATTTCATCGCCGGGGTTGACCAGCGCCTTAAGTGTGGCGATCATCGCTTCGGTTGCGCCGCAGGTGACCGTTATTTCATTGTCTGGATTGTAGTCAACCTGGTTGTAGCGAAACGCTTTGGCAGCAATCGCCTCCCTTAAATCGGGCTCGCCAAAAGTGATGGAATACTGATTCCGGCCCGCCTCTATCGCTTCAATCGCAGCCTGTTTGAGCTCCTGCGGTGGATCAAAATCCGGAAATCCCTGCGCTAAATTGATCCCGCCCGCAGCCATGCAGACACGCGTCATCTCGCGAATGACAGATTCGGTAAATTGCCCTGTGATCTCAGAAAGTGCTTTCACATGCTTTCCTTTCTGCTTGTTTTCCAGAACGCAACAAATTTGATGGTATCAGTTTTTCTTCTGCTTTTTCAAGCAGATAAGAAAAAATTTGAAGCAGGCCGGTGTTTTTGTCCAAAAATAAACCATCCGACTTAAACGCTTTCAATTTTAAGCTTGCGGGCTTGGTGCTTGACGCTCGGAAAAATTCGGTGCTAAAGTTGGTGCAAAAATGCCTGATATCATCGAAAAAATAAGCCATTCACTTGTCCAGCACGGCCCCTTCAACAGGCGCATATACGTGATGAAACTCGCTGAGCGGGATGCGCCCTCAATTTTGCCTTCTTTAGAGCAACTTGCGCACGACAAGGGGTATGAGAAAATTTTCGTTAAGACACCCGCGCGCCACAAATATGTGTTTGCACAGGCAGGTTACGAACAGGAAGCGCGCATTCCGCAATATTTCAAAGATCGTGAGGATGCGGTTTTTATGGCCAAATATTTCTCTGCAAGCCGCAGCCGGGTCAAAAACCGTCAGCATATCATTGAAGTACTTGCATTGGCGCACGGGTTCGATCCCGGCCAATCGAGCCGTCGGCCGGATCACTTTTTCCGGGTAGAAAAATGTCAGCCGGAAGATGCCCTGGAAATGAGCCGGGTTTTCAAAAACGTTTTTGAAACGTACCCGTTTCCCATCTTTGATCCGCAGTATCTGGTCGATTCGATTCATCGTCATGTGACCTATTTTTGTATCCGCAAGGACCATCGCATCGTAGCCCTGGCGGCAGCGGAAATAGACACCGTCAACCAGGCCGCAGAGATGACGGACTTTGCAACCCTTTCTGAATACCGCCGCCAGGGAATGGCCGGTTGTCTGCTAAATGCAATGGACGCCGACATGCGGCAGCAGGGAATGCAGACCGCTTTCAGCATTGCCAGGTCTCTGTCCGCAGGGATGAATATCACCTTTGCCAAGAACGGCTATCGCTACGGCGGCACACTGGGAAACAATACCCATATTGCCGGAAGGATCGAAAGCATGAACATCTGGTACAAGCACCTGTAATGCATACGATCAAATGGCGGTGTGAACTTCTTTTCAATGACATTTTTTCAGCGGTTAAAGCTTGCATTTGACAATCAACGCAGCCATGGTATATTGGCCGAAAGAGGCGCCATCATTGTAAATCTTAATAACATAACGAATATTTGTTAAGAAGGCCAAACAGCCGACATTTTTTTTGTTTGGCGAAGGTGAAGAAAATGATTCTTGAAGACACGGTCTATCGCGTGGAATTTGTCAACTCCGGTGAACAAACAGATGTAACCTTCCCCGCGCTCGCCGCCGATGCAGTTGAGTTCCTCGAACATTACGGTCAGACATACCTTTTGGGTAAGGACTTTGCGGCGATCATCGGTGAGGGCGACGGCCAAACGAAATTTGAGCGCTTGTTAAGCGCTGCCGGATACGCCAAGGACCCGCAGGGCTTTTTTCTGGAAATGACAGAAAAGCTGGGCCGCGCAAACGGAAATCCGATTGCGGTCAACGAGATTCAACTGCCCAATCTTTTCGTTTTGTCGATTCTGGAAAAAATCATACCTGAAAACCGCTTCATATCCATTCGGAACGTCGATCAATTTGAAAAACTGACCAATATCGCTGTTGCCCCATCAGAGCGGGAAGCATTGCAGGAGGTCATCGAGACCTATCCCGTCAGGCTCTCGATGCATACCATTCGCCAGATGCGGATTTCAAAAAACATTGCCTATCAGTATGCGCCTTTTATCGAGGAACTGGATCCGGTCGGACAGGTGAATACCTGGGTGGGCCAATTCCATCAGGGCCTTTTGGAGCGGATGTACCGCAACCGGGTCATCTTGTTGCTGAACATGAGCTGCCCGGTCTACTGTCGCTTTTGCTTCAGAAAGCACAAGGATTCCAGAAACCAGGCCAATCCAACAACAGCAGATGTGCAACGGGCAGTCGATTATGTAGGCGATTCTCCCGATATCAAGGAAATTGTTATTACCGGAGGCGATCCATTTTTAAATAAGAAAAACATGATAACGGCCATAGACGGTTTGAAAAAAATTCCGCACGTTCAGACCCTGCGGCTGGCAACCCGCTCCATTTCCTACGACCCGCATCTGTTCTATAAAGATGACGCCTTCTGGTTGAACTTTGTTAAAATGAAGAGCCTGGAGCTGCAGCAGCTGGGCAAACGCCTGGAGGTTGCCACCCATTTCATCCATCCCGATGAAATTTCACTGGACAGCCTGGATATTATTTCAACGCTGGTAAACAATGGCATCAGCGTTTATGTCCAGACGCCGTTTTTGAACAACTGCAACGATGAAGGACCCGAGCTGACGAGGCTTTTCAGCCTCCTGAGAGGCGCGGGGGCGGAACTTCACTACATTTATATTCCCTGCAGCCCCATCCAGGGTAACAGCGTCTACTGGACGCCGATCTCAAAAGGATTGGCGGCAGCCCGGTATTTGCGCACTCACCTGTCGGATCGCATCATGCCCAGAATCTGTACCGCAACGCCGATTGGCAAGATCGACTGGTACTCGAGCGGCTGGGCAGTTGAAAAAGACAAGCAGGATGATCATTTCTTCTGGATCCGAACACCGTACACCCCGGATTATTTTAAAGACTTCGCCCAGAAAGTCGATCAACTCGAAGTGGTCCGCGTTAATGCGGAAGGCACTCTGGATGCACGCTTTATGGCGGAGATCGGCGATGATTCGATCTTTTTGGGTTCTCGCAAACCGGCTTCTGTCAAGGCCAATGAGACCGACCAGCAAGCCCTGGAAACGCTGCAGGCTCGGGCTGTAAAAGATCAGACCATAGGATGTTCGATCGTCTCAACCGGATCAGAAAATCTCGTCCGGGCCCACGAAACCCGGGTAGAAATCGAGGCAACCGCCGGCAATGGTGATATGGCATATATTCGCAACGACAGCCGCATTACCGATGTTGTCATCTCATCCGGGCAAGATGCCATCGCGCACCTTCATGGCATTGCAAAGCTGATCGGCCACCTGCGGGACATTGAGCATGTCAACGCGGTCCGCTTGCGCAGCCTCAAGTTCAATTACGAGCCCGAGCTTTACACCCGGGCTGTGATTAACCGACTGGGCGAACTCAACCGCGTAGCGGTGGTCAATCCCCTGAGACTGGAAATCGAGACTCAATTTCTGCATTCCAGCGAACTCAAACCCATCCATGCAGATGTACTAAAGGCTTTGCGCAAAAAAGGCATTACCGTTTACAATAACACGCCGCTTTTGGCCGGCATCAATGATCACCCGGAAGAAATTCACCGTCTGGCGTACGGATGCCGACAGATCGGCCTCGAATTTCACCATTTATATGTCGCCGGCTTGCCCCTGCAAACCAGTTGGAATCAAAAACATCCCCTCGATGTTTCCACGGTCATCGACATCGCCACCAAAGTCCGCAAGGACGGCAGCGGCCGGGAGATCCCGCGATATATCATCCTGACGCAGCTGGGTGAAGTCGATTTCGGCCTGTCATCTAGGCTGTTTGCCGAAAACGGACGGATGATGCTCAAACTGCTGCCTTATGCTCTGGATTATTTTAAGGGAATGGATCCGGCTTACGAGTGGCCGTCACACGTGACCATCGATACGGACGGCAAGCCCATCGTAGTACTTGAAGGTCTGGTGGACACCGGCGGTTTCATTTAGTATGGCCTGATGGCCCTTAAAGATCAGAACAATTTGGATCGTGGCTAAAAGCCACTCCCACTGCTTTCAACCACATGCGCTCTGATTTAAAGGGGTTGTCTAATAAACGTTCCGATTGCGTAACGCTTTTTTGCTACACCACTTATGCCGCCATCCGTCTAAAACGATCGATAGACCACCCGCCCGTCAAATACCGTCATCACCACGCGGGCATCGGCAATCTCCATCGGATCCACCTGGAAAATATCCCGGTCTAAAACGATCATATCGGCCCACTTTCCAGGGGTGAGCGACCCCATGTTGCGCGCCTGTCCGTAAAATGCAGCCGGCACCGTGGTGTACCCCCGGAGGGCATCTGCGACACTGATTCGCTGTTCGGGATACCAGCCCCCCGCCGGGGTGCCGTCGCGCCGTTGGCGGGTAACGGCAGCATGGATTCCGACCAGCGGGCTGGGATCACAAACCGGCGCGTCGGAACTGAGCAGCACCGAAATGCCCGCATCGATCATTTCTTTATAGGCATAGGTGTAACGGCCAAGGGGTCCGACCGATTCGTCGATCATGTTAATGTCCAGGATCATGTTATGCGGCTGGACGCAGGCGGCCACCTTTAGTCTGGCCAGGCGCTGAATGTCTTCGGATCGTATCATCTGGGCATGCTCGATGCGATGGGAAAGCGCCGGCGGCATAAAAGATGGCTCCTGTTTCTGATGGCGCAATTCAGCCAGTTGCTCTAAAACGGCAATGATCTCGCGATTGGCTCGATCCCCGATGGCGTGCACCATTACGGCCAACCCGGCCCTTTCCGCCGCTGATATCTTTTTGGCCAGCTGCGCCATCGAGCCCAGCGGCATACCGTATTCGGCATCCAGGTAGGGCTCCAGCATCCAGGCCGTACGTGCCCCCATGCCGCCATCCGCGAAGTATTTGAGATGGCCGATGTGCAGACGCTCGTCGCCAAGGCCGGTGCGCAGTCCCAGGGCAATGGCCTCTTCCAGGCGCTCGCCGGCAAGGCTCACCCAGCAGCGCAAATCAAGTTTGTTTCTTTCATTCAGAAGCTGCCAGGCCTTTAGGGCCGGAGCGCCTTCCAGTCCGCCCATCAAACGCACATCGTGAAGACCGGTCAACCCCAGGGTGTGCAAATGGGTGATACCGTCTTGCATCGCGGCCACAAGGGCATCAGCCTCCGGTGCCGGGATGACCGCTTTAATCAGATTGGGTGCCAGCTCCCGCAAAATTCCGGTGGGCTGCCCAGACGAATCCTTTTCGATGACCCCGTCGGGGGGGTCCGGGGTTGTTTCGTCGATTCCGGCCAACAGTAAGGCGATCGAGTTGACCGCAGCCAGGTGCAGATCACAGCGCCAGAGGGCGACCGGATGCGCCGGGGCCACGGCATCCAGATGATCCCGGCGCGGCATGACGTGTTCGGGCCAATCGGATTCATTCCAGCCCTGACCCAAAATCCATTCTTGCGGCGGCAATGCGGCCGCCGTTTGCGCAACCTGTTTCAGAAGCTCGTCCAAGGAATTGACCCGCGCCAGATCGAGCTGCTGCCGACCCATGGCCCAATCGTAAAAATGAAAATGAGAATCCATCAATCCCGGAATGACCAGACGACCATCGAGCGCAATGCGCTTGGTCTGCCGACCCGCCAGAGCAGCAATCGCGTCGTTTTCACCGACAGCGATAATCCGGCCTGCTTTAACGGCAATTGCCGCGGCTTGCGGTTTTTGACGGTCCAGTGTGCAGATGTTGCCGTTCAGCAATATGAGATCCGGTGCAGTGTCGTTTCGAGTCATAATAGAAAGCCTTTCTGGAATGGATCTTTCGCATCGATGATGAATTCGTGTATGCCGGTGATCTGAGCGCTGCCGCGGACTTCTGCAACAACAGCCTTTGTATCTCCCAGCCGGATTTCTTCGACCAGACGGCCCTGAAAGGTGGTGCCGAGCGGGCTGGTGTTGGTGAAGGTTTGGCCAAAGCCGAATTGGCCGCGGCGATGCAGCAGGGTCATCTTGGCTGCCGTGCCGGTGCCGCAGGGCGAGCGGTCCATGTGGCCTTCGCCCAAAATGACAATGCTTTTGCCCTGACCCTGATCGTCCAATGCCGGATCATAAAATTCGGTGACATCCACCGTGCAGACCTCAGGCCGTGTGGGGTGCCGCACCGTCAACTGCTCATTGGCCGCTTGAATCAACTGCATGCCCAGATCACGGAAGCGCGGCCAATTTGGCGGGCTGAGGTCAAGTCCGACCTGATCGGCTGAAACCATCACAAAAAACCCACCCACACAGACGGTCGCCACCGCCAGTTGGTCGAAGCCGGGAATGGACAGGGTTTCAATATCGCGGTAAACAAACGAAGGCACCATCCGGATGGCAACCGATTCGACCTTGCCGTCGTGCATGTAGGCCGTTGCCTGCATGGGCCCGGAGGGTGTGTCAACCATCACCTGCAGCTCATCGTCGGCCGCATCGATCTGACCGGCCTCGATCAGCGTCATGACCGCACCCATGGTGGCATGACCGCACAGATAGGGATAGCGCCGAGCGTCCATGTAAATCAGGCCAAAACGGGCGCCGGTCGATACGGGCTCGGTAACACAGGCGGCAAACATGTCGCGATGACCGCGCGGCTCGCGCGTCAGCAGCAGGCGAATGTGATCATAGTGCGTCATAAAAAATTCCCGTTTGGCCTGCATGGTCTCGCCCGGCACGGAACCGATCCCGCCCACAATCAAACGGGCCGGTTCCCCGGCGATGTGCGAATCGATGGTGATGATCCGGTCCGGGAAATTGTCTTTGAGCGGTTCTAACATGTGCGTAAATTTCATTTCACATCCTATCCCGGTCAAACCGGAGAAATGCTTCAAGTTGTCGATAGCATTCTTTGTTTTCAGGCAATTTGCAATTTAAGGCATTTCTTGAGGCGGGTTCAATGGCGGGTCATTCGTTTATATCTCCCCTTGAGTCGTTTTATCTGTCCTGAGCAAGCCGCAATGCCGGGGTGCCACGTGCAGCCGGATTTTTTCCCCTTTGCGAAAGGGGGTCAATTTGGCAATGCCGATGACGTGCACCATCGTGCCGCTTTCCAGTTCCACAAAATAGCTGACTTCTCCGCCCATGTAGCTGCGGTCTTTGACCGTGCCATTAAACGTGTTCATGCCGGGTTCAGGCGGTGTTTGATCCGGATAACATAACTCAAACTTTTGAGCGCGCACGACCAGCTCGACCGGCGCATTATGGGTCCACTCACCCGGATGCTGAACGCTTAGTTCATTGCCATCGTGCAACTTGACGCTGACCGTTTCACCGTCGACCCCGGCGATGACACCGCTGAAAAAATTGGAATGCCCCAGAAAGTCCGATACGAAATGGTTGCGGGGATAATTGTAAACTTCCTCAGGGCTGCCTTCCTGCTGCTTGCGACCGTCGTTCATTACAACGATTTTATCAGACATGGAAAGCGCTTCGCGCTGATCATGGGTGACAAAAATGGTGGTGACCCTCAGCATCTGCTGTAAATTATCAATTTCCCGGCGCATTTCCTCACGCAGATTTTCGTCCAGCGCCGACAGCGGCTCGTCCATCAAAAGGACATCGGGTTCGATCACAATGGCACGCGCCATGGCGATGCGCTGCTGCTGGCCGCCGGAAAGCTGGCTCGGCATGCGGTTCTCGACACCGGGAAGTCGCACCATTTCCAAGGCTTTTTTAACCTTTGCCTTCATTTCGTTTTTGGAAACATTGCGGTATTTAAGTCCAAAGGCGACATTGTCAAAAATCGTTTTATGCGGAAAAAGAGCATAATTTTGGAAAATCATCCCCAGATTGCGCTTGTGAATCGGAATGTCGTTGACCCGCTTGCCTTTGATATAGATATCGCCTTCGGTGGGCGCTTCCAGACCGGCAACCATTCTCAAAATGGTGGTTTTGCCACAGCCCGACGGTCCCAGAAGCGTCACCAGAGAGCCATCTTCGATCTCAAGGTCCATCTTCTCGACCGCCACGACTTTTCCAAACCGTTTGTACACCCCTTTCAGCTGAACCGATGGGGAAGTCGATTTTTTTTCCACGGTTTACCACCCTCTTTCACTGTCAATGGATTGCCGGCCGCCGCAGCGGACGGCCGGCTGTGTACCTGAACTACGCGCCTGCTTTGATCCGATCCCACTTCTCGGCAAAATCGACCTGGTGGGCGTTCCAGAAAACCGGATCGGCAAACAGGTATCCTTCCAGCTTGCCGGTCGGATCAAAGGCCGGTAGCTTCTTGACTTCATCGGGCATGGGAACCTTGGTCGGATCAAGGCTCGACGGATATTTCTGACCGATTGCCACGGCTATAGCCGCTTTGGGCTCCAGCATGAAGTTCAGCAGCTTTTGGGCAACCTCCAGATCGGTGCCTTTCAGGACAAAGATACACTCCTGCCATGAGTAGCAGTTGTTCGGGGACAGAAATCCGATGGGGTGCCCCTGGGCCTGCAGGGCAGCCACACGACCCGACCAGGCGACGGTGGCATAAATCTCCTCATTGGCCAAAAGGCTCATGAGCTCTGCTCCGGAGCCCCAGTACTTTTTCACCATGGAAACCTGTTCCTCCAGCGCACTCCAGATGGCTTTCATATCGGATATTTTGTTTGGATTCTGCCCGGTATGCAGCGCTGCATACCAGATATTGGTGCGCCAGTCTCCCCAGCTCCCCAATTTGCCTTTCACAGCTTCTTTATCCCACAGCAACGAGGCTCCCAGTTTTTCTGCCGTATCCTTCGAAATATACTTTGTGTTGTAAGCAATACCGGTCTGGCCGTAATCGTAAGGTACAGCCGAAAGGGTGCCATCGGTAATCGCCCGGTAAGGTTCCATCATAGCGGTCATCACATTTTTGAGATTCGGAATTTTGCTTTCATCAAGCTTTACTTGGAAATTGAGGCCGACGTAACGGGCATAATCAAAAACACCGCTCAAATGGGCCAGGTTAAACTCCCCTCCGGGTGGATAGGAGGCCTTGACCCGTGTCAAATAGGTATCCATGTCGCCGAACTCGCCATCGACAACTTTGACGCCGGTGGCCTCGGTAAAGGGTTTAAAGGCATGCTCACGAAAGGCCTCGGAAACCACCCCTCCCCAGCCATCGAAGCGAATGGATTCGGCGGCATAGGCTCGCCTGCCAAATCCGAAGGGACCCCCCAAGAGGCCTGCCGCAGCGCCGGCCATACCCAGGTATTTTAAAAAATTCCGGCGGTCAATTTCGCCATTCATAAACTGTTCAAACAACTGATCCAACTTGTCTGAAAGATCATGCTTCATACGTTACCTCCTTTCAATATGTTGAGTTTTGGTTAGTCCTCTCCTCATTGGACCTCCTGATACCCGCATTTGATGGCCCATTCGGCATCTTCGGGGTTGCAGACCCAAAAAACGGGTGCGTCGCCTTTGACAATTTTCAAAACAATCGAAGATCTGGCGACATACGAGCGAGCTGCTTCCAGAGAATTGAACGGAAATACGGTTATCCATCTTGTATTTCCCTGCTTGTCGGCCAGCTCGATCATCGGCATTTTGAACGCTCCTTGGCTTGTTCTACCGATCCCTGGACAGCTTGCGGGATAAATAGCCCGCCAGCAGCGGCGTTGCAATCGTCAAAACAATCATCACCGTACCCAAGGCATTGATTTCCGGACTGATGGAGTTGCGCAACATACCGAATATCTTCACCGGTACGGTTTGATTTTGGGCCGTGGCCCAGAACAGCGTCGCGGTGATATCGTCAAAGGAGATGGTAAAAGAAAACAGCATTCCGGCCAAAATGGCCGGTGTCAGCAGCGGTAAAGTCACCTCCTTGAAGGTCTGCAGAGCGTTTGCGCCCAGAGACTGGGCCGCTTCCTCGTATTCTTTTTTAATACCGCCCAGCCGGGCCTGGACAATCAAAAGAACATAAGGCAGCGTCAGAACCACATGTCCGATGACCAGCAAGGCAAAACTTTTGGGCTGCTGGAGCCAGCGGATGAACAGCAGCAATGCAACCCCCAGAATAACTTCGGGTATCATGATCGGTGCCAGCAAGAGGGTGTTAAGGGTGTTTTTACCCGGAAAGTTATAACGCACGAACGCCATGGAGGCCATGATGCCGATCGCGGTTGAAACCACCGCCGTCAGAGACCCGAGGATTAAAGAATTTTTAAACGCAATAAGTATGGTTTCATTCTGTGCCAGCTTGACAAACCATCTCAGGCTGAAGCCTTTCAGCGGAAAGCTGCCAAATTGTTGCGGGTTGAAAGACAGCACGATAACCACGACAATGGGAGCGAACATAAAAACATAGACCAAAATGGTATAGATGCGAATCAGAGACCAGCCGGTTACTTTCGGCATACGCTTATTCTCCCTGCAGGCTTTTGAATATCTGGTTGATGCCCAGATACCGATTGTAGGTCCATACGATAATGAGCAGCAGTCCCAATAAGATGACGCTGATCGCTGAGCCAAAAGGCCAATCCAGGGTGCCAATCACACGCTTGAAAATCATGTTGGCGATCATTTCATTTTTAGGCCCGCCCAGAATCATGGGCGGCAGATAGGTACCGGCGGTCAAAACAAAAACGAGCAAACATCCCGCACTGACCCCCGGCAGGCTAAGCGGCAGGGTCACTTCCTTGAAGGCTTGCCATTCGGTGCAGCCCATGCTGCGGGCCGCCTCCAGCAGGCTTTTGTCAATTCCCTCCAGGCTGACATAAATATTTAAAATCATGAAGGGCAGCAGATATTGGATCAGCCCCATCAGAACCGACCCTTCATTATAGAGCATTCCCAGCGGTTTGGATAAAAAACCAAATTTGATCAGATAATGATTGATCAGCCCCGTATCGCCCAGAATGTTGATCCAGCTCATGGTGCGAATGATGAAGCTGATCCAGAAAGGCAGCATAATCAGCAACAGCAGGACCGCTTTGAATCGGGTTTCACTGCGATAAAAAAAATAAGCCGGGATATACCCCATCACCAGACACAAAACGACGCTTTCCAGTGAAACCCGAATCGTTCGCAAAAGGATCGAGGGATAGAAAAAATCGGCAAAGAACTTAGTGTAATTGCCGAATTGAAAGGCAACAATGTCGGCACCGGTAGGAGATCGTAACCAGAAGCTGTAAACAACAATGAAACATACGGGCACAACCAGCAATAAAAACACGGCGCTCAGTGCAGGAGATAAAAGCGCCCACGGTTTCCAGGATTTTGGTCGCATTTTTTCTCGCCGGGTTAAATGGGCACACAAATATAAAGTGCGGCTACTGAATCATATGTAAAAGAACTCTTGATCAAAGTCAAGGGCGATGATTTTGAAATATCTTGCGTTTAGGATAGACACTCGCTGTAGATTCAATAATAATAACTATTTGTAACAATTCTAAATGCCAAAACTAAAAATCATCAAATAAATCTGAAAAGAACCCGAAAAAAAGGCCCTGTCAATAATGACAGGGCCTGCTAACTCTTTGTTTTAAATGGTTATCGGGTAAGATTACTGCTTATCGGTGTCGGCTTTCTTTTTTGAAGTGCCTTTTGGTTTATCTTCAGTTGCTTCTTCTTTTGCTGCTGAGGCAGATTTGGTTTTTGCCGCTGCTTTCGGCTTGGTTTCAGATTTTTTCCGGGCGGTTTTTGAGTCCTTTTTCACCGCTGGTTTCTTCGCGCCCTGGGCTTCCGCGGCGGTCTTTTTCGCAGCGGGTTTTTTGGTTTTGCCGGCCCCGCGTTTGGCAGTCTTCTTTTTGGTCTTTTTCTTGCCCCCTGACTCAACCCCCACCAGTTCAATCAATGACATGGGGGCGGCATCGCCGGCGCGGTAACCCAGCTTCACAATCCGCGTGTATCCCCCGGCTGAATGGCCAAATTTTTCATTGGCTTCTGCAAACAATTTATGAACAACCTGTTTTTCCCTGACAATCGCAAGGGCCTGCCGTCTGGCATGCAAGTCACCCCGCTTGGCCAACGTGATCAGACGATCGGCCCAGCGCCGCAATTCCTTGGCTTTGGCGCCCGTGGTTCGAATACGCTCGTGTTTGAACAACGAGGTGACCATATTTCGAAACATCGCATCGCGATGACTCGTGGTTCGATTCAGTTTCAAGCTGGCTTTTCGATGTCGCATATGGTCAATTACTCCTCTTCTTCCTTATCATTATCGGGAGGCTCGAAACCTTCCAGTTTCATGCCGAGAGACAACCCCATTTCTGATAATACTTCCTTAATTTCATTTAATGATTTGCGGCCAAAATTTTTCGTCTTGAGCATCTCCGCCTCTGTCTTGCTAACCAGCTGCCAGATCTTATTGATATCTGCATTCTTCAGGCAATTGGCACTGCGCACGGACAATTCGAGCTCTTCCACGCTGCGATACAGATTTTCATTAAATTTTGGCCTTTCCCTACTTTTGGTCGTTTCCTCGGGCGGCGGCTCCAGTTCTTCATCAAAATTAATAAAAACCGTCATCTGCTCTTTTAATATCTTGGCGGCATAAGCGACGGCATCTTCCGGCATAATACTTCCGTCCGTCCAGACTTCCATGGTCAATTTATCGTAATCTGTGCGCTGACCGACCCGGGCATTGCCAACCACAAAATTGACACGTTTGATCGGCGAGAAAACCGCATCGATCGGTATGGTGCCGGCTGGTGACCCCTCATCTTTGTTCGCTTCGGCCAAAGAATACCCTTTGCCGTACTTTACGGTCATGGTTAAATTGAGCTTCCCTTTTTCGTCGAGGGAGGCGATGTGATGTTTGGGATTGAGCACTTCACACTTACCGTCTTTACTCACAATATCACCGGCAATCACTTCACCTTCGCCGGAAGCCTCAAGAGTTACGGTTTTGGGTTCAGCATCAGAGACCTTAAATCGCACTTCTTTTAGATTTAAAATAATTTCAGATACGTCTTCCAGAACGCCGGGTATAACACTGAATTCGTGCATGACGCCTTCAAATTTTACAGATGTAATCGCAGCACCATATAAGGATGACAGTACGATCCGTCTTAATGAATTGCCGATGGTGATGCCGAACCCCCTTTCCAGGGGTTCACAAACAAACTTTCCGTAAGACGGATTACTGGTGACCTGAACTCTTTCGGGTCTGATTATTTGCTGCCAGTTGACATACATCAGTTCGTCGGTTGACATTTTCTAATCTCCAAATCAAAAAGGGTTTTAGATGATCCAACCATAGTCGGAATCGCCGGCCATAACTTTTTATGGGTAAGTTGCTATTTGGAATAAAGCTCAACCACCAGCTGTTCTTGAATCGGCATGGTAATGTCTTCCCGCACCGGGAATCCGGTCACGATACCTTTGTGATTTTCTTTTTCAAGCTCCAGCCACTGGGGTATGCCTCTGCGGACAACGGCCTCTATTGAGTCTGAAATGGCCGCAATCTTTTTGCTTTTCTCTGTTACCTCAATTGAATCGCCCTTTTTAACCAAAAAAGACGGGATGTTGACTTTCCCGCCGTTAACCAGAAAATGGTTGTGCAGCACGAATTGACGACCCTGAGTGCGGGAATTTGCAAAACCAAGGCGATAGACGACATTATCGAGCCGGCGCTCCAGCAAGACGAGCAAGTTGGTGCCGGTGACACCTCTTTGAGCATCGGCTCTTTCAAAAAACAGGTGAAATTGTTTTTCAGAAAGCCCGTACATCCGTTTGACTTTCTGCTTTTCACGCAGCTGAATGCCGTAATCAGAAATTTTACGTCCACGTCGTTCTCCATGCTCGCCGGGCGGATATGAGCGTCTGTCAAAGGCGCATTTATCCGAATAGCAACGATCACCTTTCAGATACAATTTAAGGTTTTCACGCCGGCAGTGCCGACAAACTGAATCTTTATATCTTGACAAAAGATCCTCCTCTTTATTCGTCAAATGGTTAATTGGTTGAATCGTTAAATCGTAATTGCAGATATCGTCTTTTAAAAACTTTTTGACTATTTAACTAATCAACTAAACTCTTCTCCGTTTGGGTGGACGACACCCGTTGTGGGGGATGGGCGTTACGTCTTTGATCATGCTGACATTAAATCCGGCGGCTTGCAGGGCGCGCAAAGCGGATTCTCTGCCAGGTCCGGGTCCCTTGACATACACTTCTACGGTTTTCATACCATGTTCCATTGCTTTTTTGGCAGCATCTTCTGCAGCCAGCTGGGCAGCAAAGGGCGTACTTTTTCGCGATCCCTTGAAGCCCTGAACACCGGCACTGGACCAGGAAACAACATTTCCGCCTACGTCAGTTATTGTCACAATCGTATTGTTAAAGGTTGACTGAATATGAACAACGCCACTGGCAACATTTTTCTTAACTTTTTTCTTGGTACGAATTTTTTTGGCCATCGATTTCGCCTCTTAAGGTTTATTTTTTCTGTTTGGCGGCACCTCTCTTCTTGACAGCAGCCCGCTTGGGTCCCTTGCGCGTGCGGGCATTGGTACTCGTGCGCTGGCCCCTCACCGGCAAGGATTTGCGATGTCGCAGTCCGCGATAACATCCCAGATCCATCAGTCGCTTGATATTCATTGAGACTTCCGTACGCAGTTCACCCTCAACCTTATATTCACTGTCGATCACTTTGCGGATGCTACTGACCTGATCTTCGGTCAGCTGATCCGTACTGGTATCAATATCAATCGCCAGTTTATCCAGAATTTTCCGGGAAGAGGACCTGCCGATCCCGTAAATATAAGTCAGCCCAATCTCGATGCGTTTATTCTTGGGTAAGTCAACACCTGCGATTCTTGCCAATGTGAATCCTCCTTTATCCTTGCCGCTGTTTATGCCGTTTGTTTTCGCAGATCACCCGCACAACCCCTTTACGGCGTACAATTTTACATTTGGGGCACATTTTTTTAACTGATGCTCGAACCTTCATGAGTTATGCTCCTAAAATTAGGTATTGGGTATTCTTTAACAGGTATTCGTTATGCTTACCTTTCCTAATACCTGTTACCCAATACCCAGTCTATTTTGATCGATAGGTGATCCGGCCGCGTGTCAGGTCGTAAGGAGATAATTCAACAGTGACCTTATCTCCAGGAAGAATTTTGATGAAATGCATTCGCATTTTACCCGAGATATGGGCCAATACCTGATGCTTGTTCTCCAATTCAACCTTAAACATCGCATTGGGCAATGTTTCCAGGACAACACCTTCAACGACAATCGGTTCTTCTTTGGCCACTGCAACTCCTGTTTCTGGATCGACAAACGACTAATAGCGACCTTTTAGTCGTGCGCCGCCGCTGCGCTTTAAAAATCCCTCATAATGACGACTGAGCATATGTGACTCGATCTGGGCAACGGTATCGATCGCGACACCCACCACAATCAATAACGCCGTACCGCCAAAATAAAACGGAACGTCAAAGCGGGTTATCAAAATAGAGGGCAGCACACAGACAGCTGATACATAAATCGCACCGCCAAGCGTGATGCGGGTTAACACCTTGTCAATATAATCAGCGGTCCGTTTTCCAGGCCGGATACCCGGAATATAGCCCCCCTGCTTTTTCATATTTTCGGCAACATCAACCGGATTAAACGTAACCGCCGTATAAAAATAACAGAAAAAGAAAATAAAGCCCACGAATAATAACTCATAAACAACATTGCCCGGCCGCATGGCTTCGCCAATTGATTTGATCCAGGGGATATTGATAAAATTGGCAATGGTGGCCGGGAACATGATAATCGACGAAGCAAAAATCGGCGGAATCACGCCGGACGTATTAATTTTCAGAGGCAGGTGCGTACTCTGACCGCCATACATTTTGCGTCCCACCACTCTTTTGGCATATTGAACCGGGATTCGGCGCTGCCCCTGCTCCACAAAGATGATACATCCGACCACAATCACCATAAAGATAATCAAAATCAGAGCAATAAAAATCCCCATTTCGCCGGTGGACAGCAACCGAAACGTATTGCCGCCCGCCGTCGGCAGCCGGGCAACGATGCCCGCAAAAATGATAAGCGAGATTCCGTTGCCAATACCCCGTTCGGTGATCTGCTCACCCAGCCACATAATAAAAGCCGTACCGGCAGTTAAGGTTATAACCGTCAGCAATCGGAATGCCCAGCCTGGAAATAAAACGACCGGAGCCCCGCCAGGCGAACTCATACTTTCCAACCCCACACTGATGCCAAAACCCTGTATAATACTTAAGATGACCGTTCCATAGCGGGTATACTGTGTAATTTTCTTGCGCCCCTGCTCGCCTTCTTTTTTGAGTTGCTCCAGATGCGGAATCACAACTGTTAATAGCTGTAATATAATCGAAGCACTGATATAAGGCATAATGCCCAGGGCAAAAACCGAAAGCCTTTCCAAGGCGCCGCCGGAAAACATATTGAAAATACCGAATATGGTGCCTTCCGCCCGGGCAAAAAATGACGCCAGTGCCGAGCTGTCGATCCCCGGCACGGGAACATGGACACCGATGCGGTAAACAATAAGCAAACCAAACGTGAAAAGAATCCGTTTTTTTAGCTCGGGTATTTTAAATATATTTTGAAACCCGCTACCGATCATTATATGACCTCTACCGTACCGCCAGCAGCTTCTATCTTTTGCCTGGCAGCTTTGCTGACTTGATTAATTTTGACCGTGAGCGCGACCTTGATGTCTCCCTGCCCCAATAGTTTAATCCCGTCCTGCTGGCCCTTTACAAGCCCTGCTTTGACGAGCGCCGCCTTATCAACCAAACTGCCGCTCTCGAATCTTAATAAATCCCTGACATTGATGACGGCAATTTTTTTCTTAAAAATGTTGGTAAAACCGCGTTTGGGCAGACGCCTCTGGATTGGCATTTGTCCGCCTTCGTAACCGGGTCTGACCCCTCCGCCAGAACGGCTGTTATAACCTTTGCTGCCTCGACCGGCGGTTTTGCCATGACCGGTTGCAACACCGCGTCCTAACCGTCGATTGGATTTGCGTGATTTTGCAGGCGGTGATAGTTCGTGAAGCTTCATCGATTTACTCCTCAGTACTAACTAAATGCGTAACTTTTTTGATCATACCTCGTGTTTCAGGTGTATCTTTGAGCTCAACGGTTTTATTCAAACGCGTGAGTCCCATCCCGCGCAAAACTTTGCGCTGCTTGGTTGGTCTGCCAATCATGCTTCTTACCAGCTTTACCTTTATCGTTTCGGCCATTTGTCTGATCCCTTGGATAATTCTAATTCTGTATTGCTATGTGTAAAGCGTGCAAGCCTCTAAAGATCCTCAACTGAAACCCCTCTTCTGGTAGCCACCATTTCCCGACTCTCAAGGCGCTCAAGCCCATTAACCGTGGCCTTTACCAGATTGTGGGGATTGTGAGATCCGAGACACTTGGTCAAGATATTTTGAACGCCGACAGCTTCCAGAACTGCCCTTACAGCGCCTCCGGCAATCACGCCCGTACCTTCTGCAGCCGGTTTCAGTAGAACCTTTCCGGCGCCGAATCGGCCGATAATCTCATAGGGTATTGTGCCCTCCACTAAAGGAACTGTAATCATATTCTTCTTTGCCTTTTCAACCCCTTTGCGGATCGCTTCAGGCACTTCGCCGGCTTTACCCAGACCAAAGCCAACTGATCCTTGTCCATCGCCGACAACGACGATCGCACTGAAACTAAATCGACGCCCCCCCTTTACAACTTTGGCCACCCGATTGATGTGGACCACTTTGTCGATAAATTGGGTTTCATCTATTTCTTGTTTGAACAAAAGCCTGCCTCCTTTGGTGTGATAACCTACAGAGATATTAAGTTTAAAAATTTAGTAATAAATCAGATGAGCCTCTTATCACCACAAAGGCAACACGTTCACAAAGTTGATAAGATAACTTCTGTCATATTTATTTGTGTTCTTTGTGGCTTTGTGGTTAGTTTCTTTTTCAATGATGCGCCGCGCTCCGTTTAAGGCCGCCAAAATCAAAATTTTAACCCGGCCTCGCGGGCGCCATCTGAAACGGCCTTTATCCTGCCGTGGTACAAAAAACCATTTCGGTCAAACACGACCTTTTTAAAACCTTTTTCGATAGCCCTTTGCCCGACCGTCTGACCAACTGCATTCGCGTCAGACACTTTATTCTTGGTTCCCGATTTCTCCCGGACAGCCTTTTCGGTGCTTGAAGCCGCCACAAGGGTTTTACCGATGGAATCATCAATTACCTGAGCATAAATGTGTTTGGCACTTCTGAACACACACAGTCTGGGCCGATCAGCTGAGCCAATCAATTTTTTGCGTATTCTCTTTTTCCGTTTTAACCGTGCTTGTGTTTTTTGATTAAGCGCTCCCATTTTCTGTTGCCTGTTTTTGGGGCGGGCATCAAACCGTTCTGTCAACACCCGCTGCTGTTAGTTTAGACTTTACTGAGACGCGGCCGCCCCGGCTTTACCGGCCTTGCGACGAATGTGTTCCTCGGCATACTTTATGCCTTTACCTTTATACGGCTCCGGCGGCCTTATTTTACGGATGGCCGCAGCTGCCAATCCCAGTTTTTCCTTGTCGATGCTGGTTAATTTGATAATGGTGTTGCGATCGATCGACGCAGTCACTCCTTCCGGCAAGTTGAATTCAACCGGATTTGAATAACCCACATTTAATACGATCGTGTTGCCTTTCATTTCCGCGCGATATCCGATGCCGTTGATGATCAGCGTGCGCTCGAATCCTTGATTGACACCGGTGATCATATTGGCCACCAGGCTCCGGGTCATCCCCTGCAGCGCGCGACTGGTCCGTTTATCCTCAAGCGGCACCACATTCAAAACACCATCTTCGATTTTTAAATCTACGGCAGGATGAATCGAACGCGTTAGCTTGCCTTTCTCGCCCTGGACCGTTAGGATCCTGTTTTCATATGACAATTTTATTTTATCCGGAACAGGTACCGGTAGTTTCCCGACTCGAGACATAGCTTACTCCCAAATTAATAGACTGTTTGCAGATCGTGCTTAGCTGATTGCCGCCTGATTCCAGAGATCTGCAATCACCTCCTTATAAGATGCTGTCTGCTTATGTGGCTACCAAACATTGCATAAGATTTCGCCACCGACATTTTCCTGTCGTGCCTTTTTGTCTGTCATGATGCCTTTGGATGTAGATAAGATCGAAATCCCCATACCATTATAAACCCGCTTGATGTCATTGCTTTTCACGTAAACCCGACAACTGGGTTTGCTGATGCGTCTGAGCCCGTAAATCACATTCGACTGGGCGGTTCCGTACTTGAGGTATATGCGTAAAATGCCCTGCTTGCCATCTTTTAAGAATTTGTAATTTTTGATGAAACCCTCGTCCTTAAGTATCTTGGCAATTTCGGTTTTAAGTTTCGAACCGGGCACATCAACACTGTTAAAACGGGCTTTGACGCCATTGCGAATTCGCGTCAGCATATCGGCTATTGGATCGCTTACCGCCATTATCTTCTCCTATCATCTGGTTTCTTGCTGCTTGCTTCTGGTTACTGGCCTCTTATAGATGGCACCTGGTTTTTGTCTCATAAGACTGACTATTTCAATGATATAATGCATATCGTTCAGCTTGGTTCTTCACCCTGCAGATAGCCATTGACAAGATGCCGCGTCCAGCAGCCAGCTACCAACTTGACTTTACAACTCCGGGAAGTTTGCCTTCGGATGCAAATACCCGGAAGCAGATACGACAGAGTCCAAACTTTCTCAGGTATCCCCTGGGTCGTCCGCAAATCGGGCAGCGATTGTATTGCCGTACCTGAAATTTTGGCTTTCGTATTGCTTTATTTCGAAGCGCTTTTTTCGCCAAACCTGCCTCCCTAATTTTTAAACGGCATGCCCATCAGACTTAACAATTGTCTGCCTTCATCGTCCGTTTGGGCTGTCGTCACAATGCTGATATTAAGTCCTTTTATCTTATCAATTTTGTCATATTCAACTTCCGGGAAAATAATATGTTCTTTTATTCCCAGGGAGAAATTCCCCCGACCATCAAATGCTTTAGGGGAAACACCTCTAAAATCTCTAACACGCGCCAGAGCAATATTGACCAGTTTATAATAAAAGTCATACATCCGGAGATGTCTCAGGGTGACCATGCAGCCGATCGGCATCCCCGCTCTGAGCTTAAAGGCGGCAATGGACTTTTTAGCCCGGGTGATCACCGGCTTTTGCCCGGCAATGGCTTGAAGTTCTTCGGCTGCAGCATCCAGCACTTTTATGTTCTGAATGGCTTCACCCAGGCCCATGTTGAGAACAATCTTTTCTAATTTGGGAACCTGCATTCTGTTTTTATAATTGAAGGTGTCCATGAGCTTGGGCACAACTTCATTTTCGTATATCTTCTTTAGCTGTGACATCGCTTCCTCCGCGCGCCGGGTTTAGGTATCGATGGCTTCACCGCACTTTACACAAAGCCTTATTTTTTTTCCATCTTCCAGGCGCTTCATCTTAACGCGGGTCGGTTTAATGCACTTATTGCACATAATCATTACGTTGGAGATGCGAATCGGTGCCTCACCTTCCACGATTCCGCCCTGTCTGTTTTTTGCGCTGGCCCTTGTATGACGCTTTATTAAGTTAATTTTTTCAATGAGCAACTGTTTCTTTTTGCGATCAACCTTGAGCACCTTGCCGATTTTACCTTTGTCTTTACCGGCAATAACTTTGACCTTATCGTCCTTTTTTACTCGTATTCTGGCTGGAAGCATGTCTTGTTTTCCTGATTTGCTTATTGGTTATTTGTTATTTGTTATTGGGAGAGACAAATTTTGACGTATTGCCCTTTTCCTGTTACCAATAACCAATAACGAATCACATCTAATTAGAGCACCTCCGGTGCTAATGATATTATTTTCATGAACCGTTTGGCTCGCAGTTCCCTGGCCACAGGCCCAAAGATCCGGGTGCCGATGGGCTCTCGTGAAGCGTTTACCAAAACAGCAGAATTATCGTCAAACCGGATGTAAGAGCCATCCGGTCGACGAATTTCTTTTTTGGTTCGAACTACAACCGCCTTTAAGACGTCACCCTTTTTGACTTTGGCATTCGGCAGCGCTTCTTTGACCGTTACGACGATAATATCTCCGACTCTGGCGTATCGTCTTCGGGAGCCGCCCAGCACTTTGATACAATACAGGACCTTGGCCCCGGAATTGTCGGCTACCGTTAGCCTTGTTTCTGACTGAATCATGATATCGTTCCTTGGGATTAAACCGCTTTTTTAACGATCTTGCTAACCCGCCATCGTTTCGACCGGCTCAGCGGTCGACACTCTGTCAGCATGACTGTATCGCCGATCTGGCAGGCATTGTTTTGATCGTGAGCAGCAAATTTAGCCCGTCTGCGGATATATTTGTGGTAAAATTTATGCTTAACGAGCCGCTCGACAAGGACGACCACGGTTTTGTCCATCTTGTCACTAACGACTGTTCCCACCAGTTGTCTTTTCATTCCCTGTTTTTTCATGACATTACTTATTCTTCAACCGCCTTGTTTTTCAATTCAACTTCACGAATGATGGTTTTTACCTGAGCAATATCTCTTTTCGTCTGTTTCATTTTATTGGGATTTTCAAGCTGCCCGATTTCATGCTGAAACCTCAGGTTAAACAGTTCCTCTTTGAGGTCGTTAACCTTACGGTGCAATTCTTCAAGATTCATTTCTCTTATTTCATTGGCTTTCATCAGGCCTCACTCCTCTCAACAAACCGGGTCTTTACCGAAAGCTTATGGCCTGCCAGGCGAAATGCTTCTCTGGCGGTGTCTATGTCCACACCTTGCATTTCATAAAGAATTCTGCCGGGGCGAACCACGGCCACCCAACCTTCCGGTGCACCTTTGCCTTTTCCCATCCGGACTTCAGCCGGTTTTTTGGTAAATGGCTTATCGGGGAAAATGCGGATCCAAATTCGGCCACCTCTTTTTATATGACGCGTCATCGCGATTCGGGCAGCTTCAATTTGCTTGGCACTAATCGTGCCGCATCCGGTTGCCTGCAATCCATATTCACCAAAATTCAATCTCGACCCCCGACGGGCAACGCCCCGCATTCGACCTTTTTGCTGTTTGCGAAATTTTACTTTTTTGGGACTTAACATGTTAATAATTCCTGTTACGAGTTACGGGTTACGGGTTCCGAGTTTTTCTGTCTTTAACGCGCATCACGTAACACGTAACAATGGCTGGTTAATTATCATATTTACAAAAGCCGGAATGACGCGCTGAAACCGCCTCGAGATCTATTCCTCAGCCATTTCGGCTTCATCCTTTTTCAATATTTCGCCTTTGAAAATAAACACTTTGACACCGATGACCCCATAAGTGGTTCGGGCTTCGGTAAATCCATAATCAATGTCCGCACGCAGGGTATGCAAAGGCACCCGCCCTTCACGATACCATTCGGTTCGCGCCATCTCTGCGCCACCCAGTCGGCCGGAGCAAATTATTTTTACGCCCAGGGCGCCAAAGCGCATTGCCGACGAAACACCGCGTTTCATAGCCCGCCGAAACGCCACCCGTCTTTCAATTTGAAGGGCTACATTTTCGGCAACCAGCTGAGCGTCAATTTCAGGTTTGCGGACTTCCTGGATATCAATTAAAATCTCACGGTCCGTCATCTGTTCAATCTCTTTTTTAAGCTGCGATATCTCAGAACCCTTCTTACCGATAACAATACCCGGTCTGGAGGTGTATATGCGCAAACGCACACGCTTGGACGATCGTTCGATTTCGATTCTGGAAACGCCTGCGTGGTAGAGTTTTTCTTTAATAAATCTTCTCAAGCGGTGGTCTTCCAGTATATATTCTGCGTAATTCTTTCCACCAAACCAGCGGGATTCCCACGTTTTGACAATTCCCAATCTCAATCCAACAGGATTAACTTTCTGGCCCAAGCTTTTACCTCCTTTGTTAAACGCTAAACCGAAGATTCTTCGTCTAAAGTGACAGTAATATGACTGGTTCGCTTTAAAATCCGGGTGCCCCGTCCACGGGCCCTGGCCCGCCAGCGTTTTAGCGTAGGGCCCTGGTCGGCTGTAACATTGCGAACCACCAAAAGATCGATGTCGACATCCGGATTCTGATCGGCATTGGCAACCGCCGAACGAATGACTTTTTCCAATATCGCCGCTGCTTTTTGGGGCATAAATTTGAGCGTGTTTAAGGCCGTTTCAACCGGCTTGCCCTTAACGACCCCGACAAGCTTATGGACTTTGCGGGCCGATACTCGCATATACTTTGCAGAAGCTTTGACTTCCATTTTTTTTAACCCTTGTTATACGTTTTCCGTTATTCGTTATTGGAAGTTGCCGATAGCTGAAATACTGGAACCAACTCCCTTCTCCTTTTACCATTGACCAATAACGAATAACCCATAACTTCAATTGAGCCTGAGCCCGCTTGAGGTGTTATTTTAATCGTGATCTTTTATCACCGGCATGGCCATAAAAAGTGCGCGTCGGCGAAAATTCACCCAGTTTATGACCGACCATGTTCTCAGAAACAAACACCGGTATAAATTTTCTGCCGTTATGAACAGCCAGGGTAATGCCAACCATCTCCGGAACGATCGTGGATCGTCGCGACCAGGTTTTAATGACCTGGCTGCTGCGCGATGCCTGCGCCTCATTGACTCTTTTAAGCAGACGGTTATCAATGAAAGGACCTTTTTTAAGCGAACGTGGCATAAACACTCCCGTTGTTTAGTTATCGGTTAATAGTAATTGGTTATTCGGAAATCATATACGATGTATGCTCTGGTGCGCCTCCAATAACAAATAACCAATAACAAATAACTTTCATTATTTTCGTTTTTTGATAATCAAGCGGTTGCTTTTTCTCTTGCGCCGGGTCTTAAAGCCTTTTGTCGGCCATCCCCACGGACTGCACGGATGCCGACCGCCGGACGAACGGCCTTCGCCGCCACCCATGGGATGGTCAACCGGATTCATAGCGACCCCGCGAACTTTCGGGCGCCGCCCCAACCAGCGGCTACGACCGGCTTTGCCCAAGGACTTGTTCTCATGAGCGACATTGCCGATTTGACCGATGGTGGCTTTGCATTTAAGCAACACCATCCGAACTTCTCCCGAAGGCATTTTAATCAATGCGTAAGCATCTTCTTTGGCCATCAGCTGGGCGTAGGTCCCGGCGCTGCGAACCATTTGCCCGCCTTTACCCAAACGCATTTCGATATTATGGATTTGCGTCCCCAGGGGAATATGGCTCAACGGCAACGTATTGCCGGGTTTGATATCCGCATCGGGGCCGGATTCCACGACATCGTTAACCTTTAGACCAACCGGTGCGAGGATATAGCGCTTCTCCCCGTCAGCATAATGTAACAGGGCGATGCGCGCGGAACGGTTGGGGTCGTATTCAATCGAGGCGACTTTGGCCGGAATCCCGGTTTTATCACGCTTAAAATCAATGACGCGATAGTGTCGTTTATGGCCGCCACCGCGATGCCTGGTGGTGATGTGCCCATGAACGTTGCGACCACCGGATTTTTTAAGCGGTTTCAGCAATCGCCTTTCCGGTTTCTTGCGCGTAATCTCTTCCAGAGAGGTATATGTCTGAAAACGTCTTCCGGGCGATGTCGGTTTAACTTTCTTGGTAATCATTTTATTCTCCCAACGAGAGAAGTGGTTTCAAAGCCTCAGATCATGTTCGAGAGCAAGGCGTCCCTTGAATTGAAAGCGGAGCGTACATATATAGGTACATGAGTATTTCAATTCGAGGGATAACGCAGCTATCGGACATTAGATGGGGTTTTGAAGACACTTCTAAGCTCCTTCAAAGAAATCAATGCGCTCTCCGGGCATCAGGGTAACAATTGCTTTTTTCCAGTCCCGGCGCTTGCCGATGTTGCGACCTCTGCGTTTGACTTTGCCTTTAACCTGCATGGTCTTGACGCTGGCAACCCTGACCTTAAAAGCCGTCTCAATTGCGCGTTTTATCTCAATGCGATTGGCACGACGATCGACCTCAAATGTCAATTGATTGGCGATTTCTTTCTGAATATTGGTTTTCTCGGTAATCAAAGGTCGCCTGATGATTTCATATTGTATCATGCGGCCAGCCTCCTCTCGATATTCTTTATTGCTGGCTCCAGCAAAATTAACGTCTTGTATTTGAGAATGTCGTAAACATTCAAACCCTGTGCGCGAAGTACTTTCACATTGGGCACATTGCGCGAAGACAGCTCCAAATTTCGATTTTCTGCATCCGCAACAATCAGGGTGTTGTCCAGTTTTAGGTTCTTTAAGATCTCAACAAAATCTTTGGTCTTGACTTGCTCAAGTTCAATCTTGTCCAGCACGATGAGTTCGCTGTCACTCAATTTGCTGCTTAAAGCCATCTTCAATGCCAATTTGCGGACTTTCTTCGGCGCCTTGAAAGCATATTTACGGCCATCAGGCCCAAAAACAACGCCGCCCCCTCTGAGCAAAGGAGATTTAATGTCACCGCGCCTGGCTCTGCCGGTACCTTTCTGGCGGAACAGTTTACGTCTGCTGCCCTTTACATCGCTGCGATGCTTGACAGCAGCTGTGGCTGCACGTCGATTGGCCAGTTGCATCGTGACAACCTCATGCAGCACACTGGGCTTTACGGAAACATTAAAGATGTCTTCGGCCAGCTCGACTGTCGTCACTTTTTTCCCTTTCGTATTTCGAACATCTACAACCGGCATAACACCCCCATTTATCAGGATTTAAAGCAGCGTCATCTCTAACAGGAAACCGCCTCTGAATCATAAATTTATGAAGCTTTATCCAATACCTGGAATTTGCGCTTGTTGATCGTAACCAGCCCGGATTTGGCTCCCGGTACCGCTCCTTTTATCAGAATAAGGTTATCTTCCGGGCGAATATCAACGACTTCCAGATTTCGCATCGTCTGACGGTCATTACCGTAACGTCCGGGCATTTTCTTGCCTTTGATAATTTTTGAAGGCCACGCGCTGCTGCCTACGGATCCGGGTATCCGATGACTGTGGCTGCCATGCGTTTTGCGACCGCCATGAAACCCATGGCGCTTCATTACACCGGCAAAGCCACGGCCTTTTGTGGTACCCATGACATTCACCCGCTCACCGACGTTAAACATCTCCAGAGTTATTTTCTGCCCCAGATTGTATTCAGCCGGGTCGGCAACCGCAAATTCTTTAAGCGTGTCAAAGGCCCCGGCAGCCCCTTTGCTGAAATGCCCTTTAAGCGGCTTGTTGACGTGAGATTCCTTTTTCTCACCAAAACCCAGCTGAAGCGCATTGTACCCATCCTTTTCGGCAGTCTTTATCTGGGTAACCACGCATGGGCCGGCTTCAATCACAGTTACCGGTACATACCGGCCGTCAGGTAAAAAGAGACCGGTCATTCCCAGTTTTTTTCCAATTATTCCGTTACTCATCGCGCTTTCCTCTTGCTCGGCATCACAAGCCAGGCTTTGGGCCTGCATGAGATGTTCAATTCCAGTGGTCAACGGGTCAAAAAATTAGGGATACAGGGCAAACCGTCAGCTCACATTTGCTTTTATAACCTGAATCCCTAATTTAGATCTGGGCTATAGCTTAATCTCCACATCGACACCCGGTGACAGGTCCAGCTTCATCAGGGCATCCACTGTCTGCTGGGTGGGTTCTACGATATCCATGAGTCGCTTGTGGGTTCTCATTTCAAACTGCTCACGTGATTTCTTATCAACATGTGGAGATCGCAAAACTGTGTATTTTTTGATTCTTGTCGGCAGCGGGATCGGTCCGACGACTTTAGCGCCAGTTTTAGTGGCGGTATCGACAATGTCGTATGCAGACTGATCAAGTAGTTTGTAATCGTAAGCTTTGAGTCTGATTCTAATTTTGGTATTGGTTATCATGTTTGTATTTTTCCGTTACTCGATAATATCGCTGACCACACCGGCACCC
>Ga0209536_100002122_pt1 | contig 32281 bp, 21 predicted proteins | sample DeeMarSeWOR28_12_FD_187461 | JGI IMG/M metagenome (GOLD analysis project Ga0209536, IMG submission 187461) | Marine sediment microbial communities from White Oak River estuary, North Carolina - WOR-2-8_12 (SPAdes) (version 2) | ecosystem: Environmental > Aquatic > Marine > Intertidal zone >... | reverse complement strand
TTTCCGATTCAGTAGTAAACATATCATCACGAAACTTGGCCCAGTGACCGGATTTTTCCCACAACACCCGGTCCACCAATTGCGGTGTATGCACCTCTTCATAGCCGTTGTCTAGAATCGTATCTCGAATATAGTTCATCACGGTTTGATAAATCGTCCAACCGTTGTGATGCCAAAATACCATACCCGGTGCTTCTTCCTGGGTATGAAACAAATCCAATTGCCTAGCCAATTTGCGGTGATCGCGTTTTTCAGCCTCTTCCAGCTTGTGTAAATAGTCTTTAAGATCGTTTTTGTTGGCCCAGGCCGTGCCATAAATGCGTTGCAACATTTCATTGCGGGAATCCCCCCGCCAATAAGCACCGGCCAATTTCATCAATTTAAACGCTTTGAGTTTACCGGTGGACGGCACGTGCGGACCCCGACATAAATCGGTGAAATCACCTTGAGAATAAAGTGAAATGTCCTCGTTCTGCGGGATAGCTTCGATAATTTGCGCCTTATACTCTTCACCTATGCCGCGAAAATATTGTACTGCTTCGTCGCGCGGCATGACTTTGCGCGTGACCTTGAAATCACTTTTTGCCAGCTCTTGCATCTTCTTTTCGATGCGTTTCAAGTCATCCGGCGTGAAGGGTTCTTTGTAGGCAATGTCATAATAAAATCCATCTTCGATTACCGGCCCGATAGTGATCTGCGCATCGGGAAACAACTCTTTTACTGCTTGGGCCAACAAGTGCGCCGTAGAATGTCGAATAATCTCCAATCCGTCTTCATCTTTGTCCGTAACGATACTCAATTGGGCATCGTGGTCGATGACAAAAGAGGTATCCACTATTTTTTTGTCATCCACTTTGCCAGCCAGGGCAGCTTTAGCCAAACCGGGACCTATGGATTGAGCAACATCGAAAACGGAAACAGGATGGTCAAAATTACGTTGAGAACCGTCAGGAAGTGTAACTACTGGCATGATATTTATCCTTTATTCAGTGGTGATCCATACGAGAGACCACATGAAAACTCATTACGTATAGAGACAAGTTTTTTGTTGTTCTAAAAAATTGGTAGGCGCGATTGGACTCGAACCAACGACCCCCACCATGTCAAGGTGATGCTCTAACCAACTGAGCTACGCGCCTAATGAACTGCAAGATATTCATTCAAGTGAATGAAAGGGGGCAAAGATTACATGATCCTGCCCCGTAGGGTCAAGGCATTATTGTAGTATGAATAGCAAAAAGCTCAAACGCTTTCCGCACCGAAGGCGGTATTTTGAATGTGATGGATTTCATCGCGTAAACGTGCGGCTTCTTCAAATTCCAGATTTTGCGCGTGTTTATACATTTGCTCTTCCAATTGATTGAGCTTTTTTCGCAATTGCTGTGGCGACATGGCCGCGTATTCGATCGTCTCTTCGGCCGCTTTGGCGAATTCCTTCGCACGGCCTTTGTAGGGAGAATACGCTCCTTGCATGACATCAGCCACAGCTTTTTGTACGGTTCTTGGCGTGATCCCGTGCAACTGGTTAAATGCGACTTGTTTTTCGCGACGCTGGTTGGTGACGTCAATAGCCCGTTGCATAGAGCCTGTGATCGTATCGGCATACAGAATGGCTTTGCCATTGGCGTTACGTGCGGCCCGGCCGATGGTTTGGATTAATGAACGTTCGGACCGTAAGAATCCCTCTTTATCAGCATCCAAAATAGTCACCAAGGACACTTCGGGCATATCGAGGCCTTCGCGCAATAGATTGATACCCACCAGTACATCAAATTCCCCCAAACGCAGATCCCGGATAATCTCCACCCGCTCCACGGTTTCGATATCAGAGTGCATATAACGCACTCGAACGTCGTGTTCTTCCAGGTAATCGGTCAGATCCTCCGCCATACGCTTGGTCAAAGTGGTTACCAGCACCCGCTCGTTGCGGCTAGCGTGCTGATGAATTTCTGAGAGCAAATCATCCACTTGGCTCGAAGCTGGACGGATTTCCACTTCCGGATCCACCAGACCCGTAGGGCGCACCACTTGCTCTACTACGCTGCTGGCATGTTGCTCTTCATAAGGTCCCGGCGTGGCGGATACAAAAATGGTTTGCGGCATTAAGCGCTCGAATTCTTCGAATTTTAATGGCCGGTTGTCCAACGCCGACGGCAAGCGAAATCCATATTGCACCAGATTCTCCTTGCGCGAGCGGTCACCGCGATACATGGCACCTAATTGAGGAATGGTAACGTGAGACTCGTCAATAACCAGCAACGCATCGTCAGGCAAATAATCGATGAGCGTTGGTGGCGGCTCACCGGAATTGCGGCCGGAAAGGTAACGGGAATAGTTCTCTATGCCGGAACAATAACCCAGTTCCAACATCATTTCGATATCGAAGCGGGTCCGTTCTTCCAAACGTTGCGCTTCTACGAGACGATTGTCGGATCGCAATTGTTCTAACCTTTCCGCCAGATCCGTCTTAATCATTTCAATGGCGTCTAACACGGTTTGCCGTGGGGTGACGTAATGGGTTTTCGGGTAAATCGTCGTCCGCGGCACCCGGCGAATGATTTCCCCGTTAAGCGGATCGAAGTAGGCAATGGATTCCAATTCCTCGTCGAATAACTCTATCCGCACCGCTTCGCGCTCTGACTCGGCAGGATAAATATCAATTACATCTCCCCTCACCCGGTAGGTGCCACGATGCAATTCCACGTCGTTTCTCTTATATTGCAATTCCGCCAGGCGGCGTAATATTTGGCGTTGATCCACGATGTCCCCGCGGACCAAATGCAATACCATTTTTAAGTAAGATTGTGGATCACCCAAACCGTAGATAGCCGACACGGTTGCCACAATAATGGTATCGCGCCGCTCCAATAACGCTTTAGTGGCCGACATGCGCATTTGTTCTATGTGCTCATTAATCGATGCATCTTTCTCAATATAGGTATCCGAAGATGGCACATAGGCTTCCGGTTGATAGTAGTCATAGTAAGAAACAAAATACTCCACCGAATTGGTAGGGAAAAATTCACGCATCTCACCATACAGCTGCGCTGCCAATGTTTTATTGTGGGCAAGAATCAATGTCGGTCGTTGTATGGCATTGATAACTTGCGCAATGGTAAAGGTTTTACCCGAGCCAGTAACACCCAATAAAGTTTGCGCGGCTTCTCCCGCTTTGATGCCCTCTACCAACTGAGCAATAGCAGTTGGCTGATCGCCTGCTGGTTTATAAACGGAGACTAAGTTGAACGGTTTTGACATGAGTTAAGCACTATCCTTTGATCCGGCCATCACGAAATTATAACGATTTTTCAATTTTGCCAGGGAAATTAAATGCAGCATTCGGAAAAAGAATTGCTTACAATATGACACTAATGTAACAACCGCTTATTCATTTTCATTCAATATTCACCTTATGAAAGGAGCCAAATGGACGAGTTAGCCCGTCGTGTACAGCGTATAAAACCATCCCCCACGTTAGCGATTACCGCCCGTGCCAAGGCTTTGAAAGATGCTGGTGAGAACATCATAGGACTGGGTGCCGGTGAGCCGGATTTTGATACCCCCGACCATGTCAAACAAGCCGCCATCGAAGCGATTCAAAAAGGTTTTACCAAATACACCGCTGTCGACGGTACGCCAGAATTAAAACAAGCGGTGGTAGACAAATTCCGCCGGGAAAATGGTTTTCAATACAATACAAACCAAATCCTGGTTTCCTGTGGCGGAAAACATAGTTTTTACAATCTATGTCAGGCATTGCTGGAAGAAAATGACGAAGTAATCATTCCGGCCCCTTATTGGGTATCTTACCCAGACATAGTTTTACTGGCAGATGCGACTCCGATCATCATTAATAGCACCATTGAGCAAAATTTCAAGATCACTCCCGCTCAATTGGACGCTGCTATTACCCAAAATACAAAGCTGGTGATATTGAACAGTCCGTCCAATCCTACGGGCGCGGTATATTCACGCGATGAACTAAAAGCGTTAGGTGAAGTCCTTAACCGGCATCCTCATGTTTTCGTCATCTCTGATGACATTTACGAGCATGTCATGCTTAACGGAGAACCGTTTTGTAATATTTTAAACGCATGCCCCGAGCTGTATGAGCGTTGCATCGTCTTAAACGGCGTGTCGAAAGCGTATTCAATGACGGGCTGGAGGATTGGTTACGCCGCCGGTCCAGAATGGCTAATCAAAGGCATGAAAAAAATCCAGTCGCAGAGCACCTCCAATCCCACATCGATTTCCCAGGTGGCGGCTCAGGCGGCATTAAACGGGGATCAGTCTTTTATAAAAACTATGGAAGCGGCATTTAAAGAGCGTCATCAATTTGTGCTGGATAGCTTAAATAGTATCGATGGCATTTCCTGTATCGCCTCAGCCGGTGCTTTCTATTCTTTTCCGGATTGCTCGGGGCTGATCGCCAATCTTAAAAGCGTTAAGGACGATCTGGATCTGGCGGAGTTTTTCATTACCCAAGCCAAGGTGGCAATGGTGCCGGGATCCGCTTTCGGCGCACCAGGATATATGCGCTTGTCATTTGCCACTAGCATGGAAAATTTGCAGCAAGCCATGGAACGCCTGAAACGTGTAGTCTCTTGATTGAACTAAAATTTATTGTTTTCTATTGACCAATACTTTTAGCCTGTGTACCATACGCATCCGCTTTAATTCTACTATTCCCCAGTAGCTCAGTCGGTAGAGCAGCTGACTGTTAATCAGCCTGTCGGTGGTTCGAGTCCGCCCTGGGGAGCCAACCAACTTACTTATTCTTTTTTTATCCACAAATTAGAATAAACACATAAAAGGCCAGTGGTTTTCACCACCGGCCTTTTTTAATTAAGGGAAAGATTTTACCCAGTGGGATCAAGAAACGTTATCTCAATCGGTTATAAAATGATCAATCTGACTAACCAGATTTCCTAAGACTAAGTTTACTAATTCCGCTAAAATCCCGCAGGCGGTAAAACTCGCCGATGCCGCAGCTAAACGTAGCTTAACTATGTCGGAATAATTTACATCGTCTTTCTACTTTTTATCATAGCCAGGGAGTCACTCCCGCATTCATCACTAGAGAAATAGAGTATACGCTCAATAACATATTGAATTAATGCAACATTTTTAGCTCAGATGTCATTGTCGAATATTTATACACTTTTTTCTGATATATACTAAAACTCCAAAAATAGCGCGAAATACCTTTTAAAATTCAATAAGATACTAAATTGGTACGGGAATTGCTGTATAGTAAATAACCATATAGAAGTAAACTAAAGGATACAAAGTATGAAACAAACCAAAGCTGTATTAAGTATTTTTTTAGGGGGGTTATTAACCATCGCCAGTATTCCAGCAAACGCCATATTAGTGTTGGAATTAAGTACCGACAACGCCACATTACAAGTCCGAGATAATGAGTTATACAAAGACTTCAGCGCTAAAGAAGGTAAGATCTCGCATTTAATAGAAGATTTCGATGGTTGGGACATCAATACAACCGGTCTGAGCAATCCTTACATTGGTACTCATGCTGAAGCCGAGTTGGATCTCAACTCTATCGCTGTAAGCGGTGGTTCGGGTACTTTGACTATTAAGTTGACCAATACATTCAACACTCTGCCGACTGATGGCGTTCGTGGCTATGCGACAGGGGTTGGAGGCACCACCGATGGCACAGTATCTTTCCAGAGTTTCCTGGATAACACAAATACGGAATTTGGAGAAAATATCCTCCTGGCCGATAGCGGTGAACTCAGCGGTTTATCATTTAGTTCGTCCAAAAGCGGTTTGGTCGAAACTAATGGATTCTTCTCCATTACGACAATTGCCACTATCACCCACGCTGACGCGGGTCAGGTCACTAGTTTCGATTACGCCATCAAAGTACCTGAGCCCTCTACTATTGCAATATTGGGACTTGGTTTATTAGTCGTTAGCTTTTTTTCCGCCAGAAATAAGAAAATTTAGCCAATATGATTTAATAAATGTGACTAAGAAATATTACAAACCTCGCCTATCGGCGGGGTTTTTTTTCGCTCGAAAATATAGAAAGTCATAGTACGTGAATCGCGCGTATGGAGCTGGTTATACACCCAGCTAACCTTTTTATAAGCAGCTTCTTTAATCGATTTATGCTTTCCCACTCATTTAGTCAATTTTATGCTTCATATTTCTGTAATATATACCCTACAATAGTCAACATTGTTAGGAGTCTATTGTCATATGTGAAGCTTAAGAGACTATTTTATTAGCTACTTACCCACCCTATCCACCGAATGTCATCTCAGGTTTGACGGATTCCGGGCCGATAAAGGTGTTGGTTTCTGAGGTTTACTAATCATTTTTTAAACAAATGCCAAAATTTGAATTTTGCAGTTTAAAAACCAGCATCGTGAGTTTTCTGCTGCTGGTTTATGTGCATGGCTCATTCGCGGATACCACGGCGATGATCTCACCATTAACTGTTGACGACATCCAAGAAGACAACGCCTTACTGGAGCAGAACAACTATCTGTTTTATCGCGACTACGATCCTTGCGCGATGACCGCGTATGGAGAACACCTTTTCTTTGAAGAGGATTCCAGCGACTTTTTTCAGATTGCCGATGCGGAAACTGAATATCAACGCGCTCGTATGGCGTTTTTATTTGGCAACTATGAATACGCTTATCGATTATGGGAACCATTGGCTTATCAAGGTTACCCCAAAGCCCAAGCGACATTAGCATGGATGTTCCACACCGGCAAAGGCGTTAATAAAAACATGCAGCGAGCCTTGGCTTGGTACCGAGTTGCCGCTGATAAAGATCATGCTATAGCGCAAAACAATCTAGGGGTGTTTTATGAACAAGGCATAGAGGTTCGTAAGAGTTATCGAACAGCGGCCAAGTGGTATAAGAAAGCCGCCGAAGTTGGCTATCCTTACGCTCAATATAATCTGGGTGTGTTGTACTTAGAGGGAAAAGGCGTTAAGAAAAATAAAGATGAAGCGATTTATTGGCTGCAGATCGCCTCACTGCAAGGTGTGAAACAAGCCAGCGAAATCCTAGATAAGTTAGGAGAACAAGCAGCGCCAAAAGATAAAACCCACCAAGCTAAACCGAAAAAACGCTACCATGGCGCTCCACTGCCCAAGGATTTAGCGGATGCCAAAGATACCTCCTGGGTTGCAAAGCAGAATCCGGAACATTTCACATTACACTTAGCGGGAAGTTATGATTTGGCTTCCCTATTGAGCGTTGCGCAAACCGTTCCCAATAAATCCGATGTGGCTTATTACGAAGTGAGCGTCAAAGGTAAAAGTTGGTTTACGTTAATTTATGGTGACTTCAGCAATGCGCAAGCGGCGAAAAAAGCCCTGCAAACACTGCCCGAAGAAATTAGAAAATGGTCGCCTTTGGTTAGAAAATTTTCTGAGTTGCAAGAAACCTTGAAAAGTACCTACTAAACGCTAGGCGGCCCTGGATAGTTCCTGTTTGTACTGGGTTTCCTGTTGTTTAGTGTTCTCCAACAGTCTATTCCACGTGGATTTAACGGGATTAGTGACCGTCCCCTGTCCTTTTAAAGCCTCCAATTCGTTTTTGAGATTATTGAATTCGATGACTCCTGTGGGGATGCCCTTGGGAAAACTACTTTTACTGGTGAACACCACCCTGTTAATAATCTCCACATCGTGGCAAATGTCTCGCACGGCTTGAATATAATGGTTGGTGTTAATCAAAGGGTTATCAAAGCTGAAGCTGCGGTTGTTGACTACTTGCGCCCATTTTTCGATTTTTTCACCGCCAAAAATGTAGCCTTCATTGTCTTGCACTGCTAATACGAGAATTTTACCTGGGAGAAGAATCAAATAATCGATAAAGTGATAACCGTAGAGACCATCCGAGAGCACGGCGTTTTTCACGTAAGCATCGCTGACTTCCTTAACTATTTTTTCTACTCTTGAAGCGTCACTGGGATGACGCAATTTATAAATCAGCCAAATTAAGGCAACTAACGAGGCGGCGATCAGAATACCAACTCCAGCCAACCAGGTTGGATCAGTATTTGCTAAGAATTCAGGCAGTTCTGTATTCATGCTAACGTTATCGTACTGAAAATTGGAAACCACAGGGTTTTAAAACTAATCCGTATTTTACCTTTAAGATCTTACATAGAACATAAAATATCCTAATTGCCTCTATCAAATATTTTAATGGCCTAAAGCCCGAGTTCAAACATTCTCCTCCCTAATTCCTTGCTAAGTTTTTGTTGTTTCGTTGAATTCACCTACACTATAAAGGACACCAATATTCGAGTGATGAGATGACCGCTGCAGAACCACTATTTTTGGTTTTGACCTTTTTAACATTGTTATGGTTTGTAGGAGCCTGGCTCAGCAAAATCAACGCTCTTCCACCCGACAACAGCCGCATAAACTCTTATGGCACAGAGATTTTGTCTTATTTACACGTTTCAGGATTGAAGGAATATCGATGCAGTGAACTCAAAGCCATCGTGAGTCACAACGACGAATTGGCACTGCATAAATTTATCGCCTACTATAGGCCCGGTATTATTGAATTGGACAAATATATAGACGCTCTTCGGCGCCGGTTTCTAGAAAATCTTGGCAAAACAGTGACCACAGCTACCGATATCGAAAAGATTGCCGCTGCCAATCGGATTTTGCTAAACGACCAACCTCAACCTTACGATTTCAGCATCTTGAGTAAATCGGAAATTCGAATTTTACTGGAATTCGGTGCCGGCAAAGGCCAAGCTGTGAACGATGAGTTTGTGGAAAAATTCGGTGACGCCCAGTTCTTGGAGAATTTTAATGCCTATAAACAGTTGCTTCGCGGCCATAATCGCACCTTGTATATACCGAAAAAAGACCCCAACCGGAATTTAGTCGACCTCCTCGCCGAACACGGCGTGATAAAAAGAGGCAGAAAAATTGAGCTGCAAGACCGGCTCAGAATTTTGCCTCTAAAACAACTCAACGATATGGCAAGGGAATTGAAAATACGCAAAACCTTCCAATCCCATGAACATGCAGTGCAAACCCTGGCAACGGTGCCTGGTTCTGCGATTCTGTTGGCTATGAGTTACGCTATAGATGATTTGTTTTACTTAGATCCAAACGCTTTGGATGTAGAGGCAATCGAACGTGATTTGGCAATCTGGTCTGCCTACGCGAAACTGATCACCTGGCCTGGCAAACAAGCGGCGCCGAAGATGGCGCTAACTCAAAGTTTGTAGGCTTCTATCAGGCTAATCGTTTGGTGGCGTGACATTGAATTTCCAATCCTTAAACAATATCTAGCTAGAATGACTTTGAATTTTCGATTCACTCACGGGCGAGGTTTATGAGCACAACTAACGTTGGCAACACTGCCACAGACACAACAACACAGGCACCAGCTACCAAAATACACCCAGCATTTGAATGGAAACGCAGCGAAACCATCGAGGCGCTCAATATCACTATCGAGGAGTATCAGCACAAAAAAACCGGTGCCTTACACTATCATTTGGCCGCCGATAATCCGGAAAACGTTTTTTTAGTGGCTTTGCGCACCGTGCCTACCGATTCCACCGGAGTGGCGCATATATTAGAGCACACTGCTTTATGTGGTAGTAAACGCTATCCGGTACGTGATCCGTTTTTCATGATGATCCGACGATCTTTGAACACCTTTATGAATGCGTTTACCAGCAGTGATTGGACCGCCTATCCTTTTGCGAGTCAAAACAAAAAAGATTTTAACAATTTGTTGGATGTCTATCTGGATGCGGTGTTTTTCACCAACTTAAACGAATTGGACTTCGCCCAGGAAGGCCACCGCTTGGAGTTTGAAAAACCCGACGATCCCTCTTCCAAGCTAATGTACAAAGGCGTGGTATACAACGAAATGAAAGGTGCGATGGGATCACCGGTTAGCCTAATGTGGCAAACGCTCACCAAATATCTATTTCCTACTACTACGTATCACTACAACAGTGGCGGGGATCCCGAATGTATACCCGACTTGAGCTATGAGCAACTAAAAGCGTTTTATACTACGCACTATCATCCTTCAAACGCTGTTTTCATGACCTACGGCGACATCCCCGCCATAGAACACCAAAGCAAGTTCGAAGAATTGGCACTTCAACATTTTGATAAGCTGGATGACTTTATAGCGGTCAAACCGGAAAAACGTTACCACGCTCCCCTGACCGTGGAAGAATATTACCCAGTGGATGAAACTCAAGCCCAAGGTGATAAGACTCACGTTGTGATAGGGTGGTTGCTGGGTGACAGTACCGATCTGGAATCCCAATTAAAAACGCATTTGTTATCCGGCGTGTTGCTGGATAATAGCGCCTCGCCGTTGCGCAAAGCGCTGGAGACCACCGATCTTGGTTCCTCGCCTTCACCGCTTTGCGGCATCGAAGATTCCAATCGGGAAATGACTTTCATGTGCGGACTGGAAGGTGCAAAACCGGAAAACGCCGCTAAAATCGAAGCCTTGGTGTTGGGAGTGTTAGAGCAAGTGGCCGAAGAAGGTGTGCCTCTGGAACAAGTCGAAGCCATCTTACACCAACTGGAGTTAGAGCAACGCGAAATCGGCGGTGGTGGCTATCCTTACGGTCTGCAACTGATTTTAGACGCCCTGTCTACAGCCGTGCATCGTGGTGATCCGGTAACGGCTTTGAATATAGATCCCGTTCTCAATAAGCTGCGTCAACAAATTCAAGATCCGCAGTTTGTTAAATCCCTGGTTAAGGATATGTTGTTGCAAAACCGGCACCGCGTGCGATTGACCTTGAAACCGGATCCTCAATTGAGTGAGCGGCGGGAACAAGCGGAAGCCGAACAACTCACACGCATCAAAGCTTCTCTCTCTGATGAAAAGAAACAACGCATCGTGCAACAAGCCTTGCAATTGGCCAAACGCCAGCAACAAAAAGACGATGAGGAAATACTGCCCAAAGTGGGCTTGGAAGATATACCACCGAAAATGCATATTGCCGAAGCCACTGACACGGCATCGACATTAAACGCGAAATTTTATGCCCAACCCACCAACGGCCTGGTATACCAGCAAGTGGTAGTTAGTTTGCCAAAACTGGAAGACGAACTCATCGATCTGCTGCCGTATTACACTTATTGTTTGACCGAAGTTGGATGCGGCGACAAAGATTATCTGCAAATGCAGGCCCGACAAGCGGCAGTATCGGGGGGAATCAGCGCCCAGAGTTCCATGCGCGGCAAAATCGATGACGTGCAAGACGTTTCTGCACACTTGTTTTTATCTGGTAAAGCCTTATTGCGTAATTCCGCGCCGTTGACGGAATTACTACGGGAGACTATGGAAAAGGCCCGTTTTGACGAATATGCACGCATCCGCGAACTGGTGGCGCAAATGCGCGCACAGCGCGAACAAAGCGTAATGGGTAACGGACACGGGCTGGCTATGGCCGCGGCCTGCAGCGGCATGAGCCCGGCGGCGGCGATTAAACACCGCCTCAGTGGCCTGGAAGGTACCCGGCAAACCAAATTACTGGACGATAGTTTTAAAGATGAAAACAATCTAAAAGCGTTCGCCCACAAATTATCCCGGTTACATCAACGCATCCTCGATGCACCTCGTCAATATGTATTAATCGGAGAATCGGACAAACAGTCGCAATATGTAGCGGATTTGGAGAAATACTGGCAATCGCTGCAAACGCCCCAATCCAACGAACTATTTCAATTGGATGCTGTGCGCTCACGAGTCAAGGAAATGTGGATAACCAGCACGCCGGTGAATTTCTGCGCCAAAGCCTATCCCGCGGTGCCCGTCAGTCATCCCGATGCCCCGGCGCTTACAGTGTTGTCCGGCTTTTTGCGAAACGGCTTTTTACATCGTGAAATCCGTGAGCATGGTGGTGCTTACGGCGGTGGCGCCAGTTATCAAGCAGAAAACGCCACTTTCCGATTCTTCTCGTATCGCGATCCCCGCCTGCTAGACACGCTTAACGACTTTGACAATTCCATACAATGGCTACTGAGTGAAAGTCACGAACCCAGCCAGATAGAAGAGGCGATTTTAGGTGTCATCAGTTCCATCGACCGGCCCAGTTCGCCCTCCGGTGAAGCCAAGGATGCCTTCGTCAATGAACTTTACGGCCGTACTCCCGAGCAACGCCAACATTTTCGCTCGCAAATTTTAACCGTGACCCTGGATGATTTGCGGCGAGTGGCAAATACTTATTTTAATCCGGATGATGCGAGCATTGCGGTGATTACCAATTCCGTGAACGCCGAACAGCTTAAGGCACTGGATATGAAAGTATGCAAGCTATAATGGCAGTTTTATGCGCCGAATCAACGCTGAAAATAAGATAACCACGATCGCTGCGAGGACTTAACCAATTTTGGGCTTCGTGGCTTCGAGCAGAACCGGGATAGCCTTAATCAGACTTGATGTCCGCCATATACATTGTAAGCTGCTTAATCACTGAGTGTTGTGCTGCATTTATATCCGCTGAGGTCTCCAGTGCAGTTAAAGTTTCGTTGAAACGTTGCAGATCCATGGGCATCTCTGGATCGTTTAAGCGTAAACCACGAAATTCCTGCCATTGCAGCTTTTCTTCATGACTCAAGGTTTCATAATAGTTCCTCGCTCGATAACGATACAACATCTCAGGCAAGCGCCTGTCTTGAAAAGTTTGCGCTAAGCTGCTTAATTTTTCAGGTGGTGTTGAGCGGATAATATCCATTTTTTGTTTGTCGCTATCGCTGAAGAAGCCGCCGTATAAACTGAAGTCGGGGTCCGTATTGAAATCCTGTCCATTTGGGGTAAACGCAGTAGCAATTTTTTCACTGAGATCAGTGGCATCCCGCAGGGTATTTGCATGCTGTAGACAGCGTGCTTTATCTATACCCAAGCGGTGGGCCGATTCATCGTCCAATGTATTTACCGGCACGACGATAGGACATTTGTTCACATGCACTGCTTTTAATGGAATTCTGTTCACCCCTTCGGGCAACTGATCTTGGGCGGTAAAGACCCGCTGTTGTATTTCTTCGCTGCTCAATGTAAGCAAGTCGGCCGGATCTACATTTAAATCATAGACGATAATGGCGTTTTTATTCACCGGATGCAATGCCAAGGGTAATACCATGGCCGTACAACCGCGTTCTGCAGGATACATACCCGACACGTGCAACACCGGTTTTCGTACATGCACGTTTAACAATGCCAGCAAAGATTGTTTGTCTTTATGCTGAAAAACAAACTCGTAGAGTTTCGGCTGACGAGTTTTTATTAAGTTTGCCACAGCGATCGTCGCATAGACATCGGATAACGCATCGTGAGCACTTTCGTGCTGGATGTGGTTGGCCCAAGTTAAATCTTCCAGTTTGTAACTGGGTGCACCGTCCTCTTTTACTGGCCACTGTATACCTTGGGGGCGTAAGGCTTTGGTCAAACGGACCATATCAATGATGTCCCAACGGGAATTACCGTGCATCCATTCCCGTTGGTAAGGATCGAAAAAATTGCGGTACAGCGTATAGCGGACGAATTCATCGTCGAAACGAATATTGTTGTAACCGGCCACACAGGTACTTGGCTTACTAAATTCTTGGTGGATTTTTGCAATGAATTCCGCCTCTATCGAACCCTTAGATTGGGCTATCTGAGGAGTAATACCGGTCACCAGACATGAGTAGGGATCGGGTAGAAAATCGTCACTGGGCTTACAATACATCACCAGCGGATCATCGATAATGTTTAATTCCAAATCTGTCCGGATACCAGCGAACTGTGCAATACGAAAATACTTTGGATCAATACCAAAGGTTTCCAAATCGTACCAGTAAATCGATGAATTGGGGGTGTTCAAAATGGTCAACTTAAATTTTGTAAATAAAATGAATCACTTATTCTATCGTCAATCGACAAGACTGGCCAGTACTAACAATAATACGCAATAAAACATTATCTAAAATTGTTAAATCTGAATTAAAGTTGCTCCCGTATTTGCCGATCTTCTAAGACGTTAAGTTTTCTACTAACCAGCCTTTCAAATATTCTTAAGCCGATCTTGAAACCTATGAAAAACTATTCTTATTTGTTGATTTCCTTATCGATTTTAGTCGCCGCGCAAGTACAAGCCGGGGCAGTGGAAAAATGTATCGACAGTACCGGAAAAATCACCTACACCGACAAAGGCTGTAAAGGTAAAGAAACCTCACAAGACACGTATTTAATGGGTTCTACCGCAAAGAACCGTAAAACTTCGACTAAGAACATTGTGCATAGCTACCGGGTATCGGAAATTGGCTCTTTGACCGAACAAGCCATCAATCAGTGTACCAAACAAGCCGGCAAATATTTTGCGGATTCACACCCCAAGCTTACGACAGATCCCGAAACGGAATTTCAAACCATTAAAGACCGTAGTATTCACGGTGACAAGGTGGAAATTGTCTTAGCAGGTGTAATTCGCGCCAAAGGCGAAAAAGAAGAGTTGAAAATTCAATGTGCCGCATCCAGAAGCCGGGAGACCGATTGGGTACTAGTCTTTAAGGACAGCGACGATAACTCCCCGCCTGCGGCGGCTAAAAACTAGTTCGTGCTCTTTTTAATTTTCGCCAACTGCTCGTCCAAACGTTTACTGGAAACGGGTATGGAAGTTTTTAAATTCTGCGCAAACAAGGAAACACGCATTTCTTCCAACATCCAGCGATAGTTCACCCACTCCGGGTGGCGGCTAAGCGTATCTGCATCTATCTCCAATTGTCTCACTAGCTTTTGCCAGTATGGTTGTAATTGATTTTGCCGCTGTTGATCGGTCGCAAAAGATTGCTGCAGTTTTTGCAGTCGAATTTCTATTCCCTGTAAATAACGTGGTAAATGTTCCAGCCAAATCATAGGAGTGCGCACCACAAAGTGTGGAAACACCAATAGCCGCAACTGCTCGTTAATATCGCTAATCGCTTGCAGTTGGTTCAATGCGGTATGTTGTTTTAGGGATTTCGTGATCTGATGGTAAGTCTGTAAACTATTAAATACGATCTCACTGCATCGGTTTGCAACTGTGATCAGATGTTGGTTGGCCTTGTGGCATTGAGTGTCGAATTCGCTTTGGGTACGAATTATCCCGACAGTACTCTTGCCCAAGCTTCCGCCCCAAAAGGCTTCATCTACGCTGGCGAGGATTAAATCGTCCTTGAGGTGCTCGCAAGTGTCAATGCTTGCGTAAAGCAAGCACATTTTATCAATGTGCGGTAGGTTTTTTACCAGATATTTAATATTTTGTCGCGCCGTCAACATGAACAAGCGGCGAATACCCAATCTTGATTGCCGGACGGCGGAGGGCAGATTGTCTAGCAGTTTTAAAGACACGCTGTCTTGTTCGTCTATTAACGCAGGATAGGCTTTAAATACCAATCCGCCACGTTGCATTTTGATAGTTTCTGCTAAGTCACCAAAATCCCAGCGGATTATATCCGTTTTTTCGAATTGACGGTTATCCATCTGGCTGAGTTGCTGTTGGGCGTGGTTTTTAAGTTGTTCTTTGAGATGGTCCAGATTTCTCCCCATCGCCAACGTTTTACCTTGATCGTCGATGACACGAAAATTCATTAAATAGTGGTCATCGATTTTTTGTTCTTGCCATGCCGACTCCGGTAACGGTGCACCCGACATTCTGTTCAATTGTTTGCTCAATGCTATTGCTAATGATCCATTTTTATCATGAATCGCATTGATGCAGGCATCGGCATAGTTGGGTGCCGGTACAAACGATTTGCGAATGGATTTCGGCAAACTCTTGATGAGCGCTATAATCTTGTCACGCAACATGCCTGGTACTAACCACTCGAAAGGTTCAGGCGGCAATTGCTGCAATACCACCGCCGGTATACTCACTGACACACCATCTTCCGGATGACCAGGTTCAAAATGATAATTAAGTGCCAGACTTAATCCATTGACGGTTATTTGGTTTGGAAACAATGCTTCGTATTCTTGATCAGCAGCCTGCTTGGTTAAAAACTCCTTGCTTAACAATAATGCTTGTCGTTCCTTTTCACTCGCTTTTTTATACCAGCGCTGCAAGGAGACTCTGTCTAAAACATGTGCCGGCAGCCGCTCATGATAAAATTGATACAAATCCTGATCGTCTATCAAGACATCTCGGCGCCGGGATTTGGCTTCCAGTTCTTCCACGTCGTGAATGAGCGATTCGTTTGCCTTAAAAAATTCGAGGTTGGTGTTTAGCTGCCGTTCCACCAGCGCGGAACGAATAAAAATTTCCCGGCTGGTTTTAGCGTCAATAGGACCGTAATTCACCTTGCGTTTGGGATTAATGATAAGTCCATATAAACTAACGCTTTCGTAGGCCACTACATAGCCGGATTTTTTCTCCCAATGTGGCTCAAAGTAGCTGCGTTTAAGCAAATGCGAGGCTACCTCCTCCACCCATTGGGATTCGATTTTTGCAGCAAGTCTGGCGTACAGTTTGGTGGTTTCGACAATCTCCGCAGCCATAATCCATTTAGGCGAACGCTTATGCAACGTAGAGGCGGGGTGAACGAAAAAACGCACATTACGCTGGCCTTGATATTCAAATTTATCGGACTTGAATCCGATGTTGGATATTAAGCCGCTCAAAATGGCTTTGTGCAATTGGGAGTATTCGGCCGGTTCGGCATTCTCCCGCCACCCCATCTCCATAACTAAAGTATGTAATTGTTTGAAAACGTCACGCCATTCTTTCATGCGTAAATAGGATAAGAAGTTTTCATGACAATATTTGCGTAGTTTGTTGTTGCTTAAATGACGAAGTTTATCCTGGTACTCTTTCCAAAGATTGAGAAAAAACATAAAGTCCGAATGTTCGTCCGTAAACCGTTGATGCATTTCATCGGCTTTTTGCTGAGCGTCCATGGGCCGCTCCCGCGGATCCTGGCAACTCAATGCACTTGTAGTCACTAGTGCTTCGGACAAACAATGATGTTCACGCGCAGCAACCAACATTCTGCCCAGGCGCGGGTCTATTGGTAACTTAGCCAGTTGTTTTCCGATGGCAGTGAGAGACCGGTTTCGGTCTAACGCACCCAGTTCTTCCAGGAGTTTGTAACCATCGTTAATATAGCGTTGATCCGGGGCCTCCAAAAACGGAAAATCTTCGATAGCCCCCAGACGCAAATACTCCATTTGCAATATGACCGAGGCTAAATTGGTGCGTTTAATTTCAGGATCGGTGTATTCCGGTTGGCTTAAAAACTCCTCTTCGGAATACAAGCGTATGCAGACGCCTTCGCTGATGCGCCCGCACCGCCCTTTTCTTTGGTTGGCACTGGACTGGGAGATTTTCTCTATCGGCAAGCGTTGCACTTTGCTACGGTAACTGTAACGGCTGATACGCGCATATCCCGGATCGACCACGTAGCGTATGCCCGGCACGGTTAATGACGTTTCCGCCACATTGGTGGCTAGAATAAGCCGCCGCTGGGCGCTGGATTGAAATACACGATTTTGCTCACTGGCACTCTGGCGCGAATACAGCGGCAAAATCTGGGTGTGCGGCGGATGATGTTTTCGTAATGCCTCTGCGGTGTCACGAATTTCCCGCTCTCCACTGAGAAAAATTAAAACATCCCCGGACTGTTTCAGAGTGCTCAATTCATCCACGGCTTCCAATATCGCCTGCTGCATATCTTTATCCTGTTCATCCTCCTCCTGCGACAACAAAGGGCGGTAGCGCACCTCAACGGGATAAGTGCGGCCGGACACTTCGATAATAGGCGCGTTGTTAAAATGTTTGGAAAATCGCTGCACATCAATAGTGGCCGAGGTAATGATAAGCTTCAGGTCCGGTCGTTTGGGCAGCAACTGTTTTAAGTAACCCAATAAAAAATCGATATTCAAGCTGCGTTCATGGGCTTCATCGATGATAATCGTATCGTAGTTGTTCAAATAGCGGTCGTTTTGTATTTCGGCAAGCAAAATGCCGTCGGTCATCAATTTAATGTAGGTCTTGTCACTAACGCGGTCGGAAAATCGGATATGATAGCCAACCCATTGGCCGAGTTCGGTATTCAACTCTTGGGCGATTCTTCCCGCAATACTTCGCGCGGCTATACGCCGCGGCTGAGTATGGCCTATCATGCCGCTTACCCCACGGCCAATGGATAAACAAATTTTGGGGATTTGGGTGGTTTTTCCTGATCCAGTCTCGCCCGCGATTACCACAACTTGGTGCTTCCCAATTGCCTGCTTTATATCCTCCAATCTCTGGAAAATCGGCAACTCTGGTGGAAATTCCGGCACTGGTAGATGCTGTTTTCGAGCAGCAAACCGTTCAGCGGCAACAGCCACCTGCTGCTCGATGGTTGACAGACTTTTCGAAAAATCATCCACTGCACGGTGTTTTTGTTGCAGTTTTCTCAATCTTCCCAGAAAACGGTATTTATCTTTGTTACCACATTGATTTAGTGAATGTTTTAGCGATGCGATTCGTTTGTTGACAGTGGCGTCGAGGGATTTTTGGGACATCTGTAACGAACAATATTAGCTAATATTTGGATAGATCTTGATCTATTTAGAGTAGCCGGACTATTATCACTAGGCGTGCAGCTTTGGGGCCGAGAGTATATATCGTGTAGAATTTGACTACAATCTGTACATGGTTTATTTAATTTTTTCAAGTAAAACAGCGTAAGCCATTTAAGTTCCAGAATAATAAGCCAAAGGGCTCAAATAAATTACAATATCGCTTATAATAATTTAATATTAAAATTCAAAAATATTAATAAGTACGTTAGTGTGGTTTTCACCTTTTGGTAACAATAAATCAAATTGCAGGTGACCACAGATAAGCCAAGATTTACGGGGTCTATTTTTTATGGGGAAATCCAAAAGAACTTTTGTTTTCCAGTTAAAACCGGGAACTCTTATTGCTATCTCATTTGCCCTTATCATTGCCAGTACTAACCCGAGCATGATAGCAAGCGATGCCCAAGCACAAGATACGATGGTGATCGAAAGCGTATTAGATTGGGCAAAAAATATAATGCAAACATCCAGCAGTGAAGACGCACGCCAGATATTGGATGAATGGATCTTGCCAAATTACGCTCCTTCTCCGGATAACAAGCCGCTGGATCCCAAAAAGGTAGCCCTAGGTAAGATGTTGTTTTTTGATCCTCGCCTCAGCGGCAATGGGAACATGTCATGCGCTACCTGCCATAATCCCGCATTGGGGTGGTCTGATGGATTTCCAACGGGTAGAGGCCATGAGGGCATGGTGCTGGAACGCGCCACCCCTACAATTGTCAATGTTGGTTTTAATAAGATTTTCATGTGGGACGGCAGGGAAAGGTCTCTGGAAGATCAAGCCACCGGTCCTATTGTCAATCCCAACGAGATGCACAATACGGTTGAGAATATGATAAAAACACTCAAAGGCATTCCCGGCTACGTCAAGGCGTTTAACGAAGCTTTTTATGGTTTGGGTATTAACGTCAGCCGTTACCGCACAGCTATTGCTCAATATCAACGCGCCGTGGTGGCTCAAAACTCTCCTTTCGATCGCTGGATTCGAGGCGACGCGTCAGCGATGACTGCACAACAAGTGCGAGGTTTTGAATTGTTCCGTGATCCCGGTAAAGGTAACTGCATGGTGTGTCATAGACCGCCGAATTTCACGGACAACGGTTTTCACAATATAGGATTGCCATCGTTTGGCGACAAAAATCCGGATTTAGGACGCCATGAGCAGGTACAGGTGGATATGACACGCGGTGCATTCAAGACCCCGCCTTTGCGCAATATCGCCCAAACAGCGCCCTATTTTCACGACGGTTCGGCAAAAACCTTGGATGATGTCATCGAGCACTATATGACTGGCGGCGTGGTACAAAGCAATCTCTCGCCAAATATGATCAAACCTAATTTAAGCAAACAGGATAAACAAGATCTTGTCACTTTCCTGGAGGCGCTGACCGGGGAAATCAGGCCTGAATTGACACAAGTAACTTTACCCGAATAACCCGTTTAGCTGAAAAACTATTAGTTAAGATCTGGAGTTAACCAATGAAGTATTTGCGTGTTGTAGTTATGCTAATTTTTTGTATAGCCCCCTTAACCTATGCAGCGGAAGAACATTTGATTACGCAAAAAGACCTTAAATTCAATCCCATCATCAAAGTAGTGAAGCCAGGAGATTCGGTGAAGTTTAAAAACATCGATAATGTGGTGCACAATATCGTCAGCCTTACCGAAGAGTTTGAATTTAATTTGGGTGAATTTAAACCGGGTATGACCAAGAGCGTAAAATTCGAACAAAAAGGCGTAGTCGATGTGGAATGCACTATTCACCCGGATATGAAAATGACCATATTCGTCTTTTAGCAAGCACCTCCCATGTTAAATTCCGCGCACTGCTATTACTGCCGTCAGTGCTAGAGGTACAGAAGTGATCCCAAAAGTTATCGCTTTTATTGTGATCGGAATCGCTATAAACAGCGTGATTCGGGCCGAAGCCGCTGATAAACCGTTTGCCGATATTCATGTACATTTCAATTGGGATCAAAAAGAAGTCATTTCGGCGCAAAAAATCGCAGAAAAAATCCGCAAACAGAACGTAGCATTTACTATTGTATCCAGTACCCCGTCATCACTTGCGCTGGAATTGCGCGCAGCCGACAAGCAACGCATCATACCTTTTTTCAGTCCGTACATTACCGCATCGAGCCGGCGAGATTGGTATAAGGACGAAACCGTTCTAGCGCGGGCAGAACAGGGCCTGGCAAACAAGCAATTCCACGGGATTGGGGAACTACACTTATGGGCGGGTATGCAACCGCGCACTGATAACGCGATCTTTCAAGGACTGCTAGATCTGGCTGAAAAATATCAAGCTCCATTTCTGATTCATACGGAAGCCGCCGATCACCGATTTTTTCTGCCAATATGCCAAGCCAGACCCAAAGTGCGGTTTTTATGGGCGCATGCCGGCGGCACATTACCTGCACAGCAGGTTAAATTCATTTTGCAACAATGCAATAATGTTTGGGTGGAATTATCGGCCCGGGATCCGTGGCGTTATGATACTTTGGTGGACAATAACAATAGATTGTTAGCCGATTGGTTGGCGCTTTGCAATGAATATCCAGACCGTATCATGACTGGTACCGACCCTGTGTGGAGCGTACGCAAGGGGCAACGTTGGGACGCTGCCGATGACGGCTGGGATCACTTCGAGGAACTGATTCAATTTCACCGCAATTGGTTAGCGCAATTGCCCCCCGCTATAGAGGAAAAAATCCGTTACACTAACGCTAGACGGTTTATTTTTGGTGAGCCATAATCTGGATCTAACTCGCCCAGTCAGCCAACGGTTCAAACACTCTTAAACACACATAACCGTCACTCACGGATACCACCATTTCAGTATTGGTCTTATGCACAACTTTTCCAAGCGTTTCGTTGTGCGCGTTTTGCCACACCTTAAGATCGTACACACACCACCAACAATTATCGAAATAAGCAAACGAGCCGAATTTTCCGAAGGCCCTGGCAATTTTATCGATCTCAACTATGCTCTTGTTCCAGTCCAAAATTCTATCGGAGCGTTGTGGCATGGGCCACAGAGTTGCTTTTTGATGATCTTGAGGCGATGCTTTATGCCAATTGTCCTCGAAGTTTTGCATAACCGATGCAAGCGCTTCAGTGGCAACCATTTGAGTTTTACACGACAAGGACTCCAAGTTTTCGTCTTGAGCCAGGGCAAATCGGCTTTGTGTCAAAATATCTCCCGCATCGAAATCCGCAGTTAGCTTGTGAATACTAACGCCGCTATGAGTTTGTTCTTTCAAAATCAACCACGGCAATGGCCAAACTCCTCTTCCCACCGGCAACAATGTTGGATGCACGTTGATGCCTTTTATGGCTAGTGAAGTTAACTCTGGAACTTTATAGCGATATCCCGCGGTGATTAGTAGTTCGCAGCCTTGTAGCTGCAATTGCTCCAGATCTTCGGCTGAGATGGCGTTTTGTATAATGGGTAATTGCTGTTGTTCGCATATTTCGTAAACATAACGATTGAAGTTATAGCGGTTGTCACATTCGAAGGTGAATACTTTGAGAATCTCGTGACCGTCTGCAATCAGGCGACGCAGACAAGCGTGAAAAAAATCGTATCCGCAATAGGCTATTTTCATTTCTATTTCCAATGTTGGAGATTAGCGGCATCGATGTAGCCAAGACATATTGAATCACGAATCCACGATGAAAAAACCGACTTACTTTGTGTTTCGTGTTCTTAGTGGCAAGAAATAATTTAAATCATTTGCGCTTTGCGCTTTTTCTCCATCAACTCTTGCACCATAGGAGTACAGATAACATCCATGGCGTTCAGCATTTCGCCGCCGGGCAACACAATAGTATTTGGCCTGGACATAAATGAATTAGGCAGCCGTTTCAACAAATCCGGGAAGTCGATTTTCTTGGGTTCTCGAAAACGAATCGCCAGCATGCTTTCATTGGGGGTTGGCACTTCGGTGGCAATGAAGGGATTGGAAGTATCCACCAGAGGAATGCGTTGAAAATTAATGTCGGTTAGCGAAAACTGCGGGGTGATGTAGCGAGTGTAATCGGGCATGCGCCGTAAAATAGTGAGCGCGGCAGCTTCGGCCGAGCAACCCTTTTTAGCGCAATCCTGATGGATATTTTGGATCCATTCTAAATTTATAATGGGAACCACGCCAATCAACAAATCCACCCATTGTGCAATGTCTACGCCGGTATCTCGAAAACTGTCCAGCTTATGCCGGGCTTTAACCACCACTGGATTATGAGAACGGCTCATGCTGCGTCGTGACCATGTTGCCTCGATGCAACCGCCATGCTGCCCTTCGTAGAACAATAAATCGCTGTTTACTTCAATTTCTTCCCATGGACTATACGTGCCAACCGGTAGGCCATATAAATCAGCCATCTCATAGTCTTCAATATAGTGCCGGGTGAGACCTTCCCCCGTGCGGGCGTATTCGCGGAACAAGCCTTCCAAACGGTCAAATAAATTGGCTTCAGGACCAAAGTGGCTAATGGGTTTGCCGCAATCCGCAGCCTCCTTGAAAACTACAGGCACTTCTTCGGCGGTAAATCGCCGGAAGCTATTTCCAGCAACAAAAGTGGCATGGATCTGTTCGCGTATAAAAATATGCTCAAACGCCGTTTTTACAGTCGAAGTACCAGATCCCGACGAACCGGTTATTGCGATAATTGGGTGTGATGCGGACATGTTTTCACCCCGTCTCCCTTACCAGGAATAATAGAGGATTTAATTATAGTTCTTGCTTTTATTTTATCCTGGATTTTATGCTGATTGACGCTGCTTTCTCAACCATTTTTTATCATACTATAGCGGTAATTTCCCTTAGCTCTGCCAGCAGCAATAAGCAAACTAATCATCCACAGCATAATGCCCATTGCACCGCCTCCGTCCTCGCTCCCGTTCACTGTATCACCCCCTCCAACTTTAATTTTGGAACTGGGCTTGAATACAGTGCGGCTGTACCAGCTTTCATGTCCACTCAATTGGTCCGTATTCATCGCTATAATCGCCGAACTAGGACCAACTGCATCGTCATACGCTGTAACGGCGAAATAATAATGTTTTTCCGGCAATAATCCCGAAACGGTGGTATTGCTGGTATTTCCCACATCCAGAACATGTTCCCATTTGGGTGCTGGGGCTTCTCCCCAATAGACTTTATAACCAGCGACATCAGGCTCCGGACGTGCTTGCCAACCGAGTGAAACCGATTCCTCCGTGTAACTGAAATCGATAATTTCAGGCGGAGCTATGGGCGTATCGGTTAACGGTTCTAAAGTGTAACTCGAATAGTCAACAGTGTCAGTGTTAGAAAATCGCCAGGAAATTTCAGTATCATCCGAAGTTCCCCACCAGTTACTTTGTGCGTTTAACGATGTTTCATTAAGATTGTCAACAAGAAAGGCAACGCTGTCATTATCGTTGCCATAGAAAAAATTATTATTGTTAACCACAGGAATTGGATCGATCTGCACAGGCACAAACAATACACTTAGCTCAGCCACGTTATCTGCGAATGTGTTGCCATGAATGGTGAGGTTTCCCGCCAGACGCAGAATGTGCCTAGACACGTTGTGAACAAAACTGTTGTTAAATATATTTCCAGAACCGCTTAGACTAATTGCCCCACCATTGGCGGCTCCATTTTCAGCAACCACATTACCATTGAAATTGATATCTCCATCTCGCAACAACAGCGCACCGCCTTGCTCGTTGATTACATCGCCGCCGCCATCGTCGGCGGTATTCCCATACATAATGTTGTTGGAAATGGTATGCGCGCCGTTTTCGATATAAAATGCACCACCGAGTTCCAGTGAATAATTATCAACTACGAGATTGTTAGTAATAGTGCTGGCGGATTGAATGCTGTCCAGTATATTTGTATCACCAACGTAAAGGGCACCGCCTTGTGAGTCCATCGCCGTATTCGCCTGCAGCACATTGTCTCGGATAGTTATTTGGGACTCGTCCATCCAGACACCGCCGCCGTCTTTGTCGGCAATATTGCTGATTATCGTATTGAATTCGACGACGTTTTGATTCATGGTGCCGCTTAGATTAGCCAGGAATATACCACCTCCTCCAGCGCCGCTCTGCGCATGATTGTCGGCAATACGATTTCCGGAAATCAATACCGAGCCGACTCCTGCCACATACAGACCGCCACCGTGTGAGTTGCTGCGGTTATTGACAATGTTGCTGTCACTGATTGTGACGCTTGCAGCATTTGTTCCTTCAATAAATACACCACCCGCTCCTGTACCGGCAGTAGTATTGTTAGTGTTTCCGATAATTTCAGAATCGCTTAAGGTTAGCTCTGTCGTTATATTCTCAGCAAATAATCCTGTGACCTGATTGTTGAGAATACGCAGGTGACTGAGCTCAGGTGTACTACCCGCCAGATAAAGAGCTCCGTAGGCTTGACTGCCGCTAATACTGTCGCTACCGGCGTGGGATAGGGTGACATAGCTCAATATGGAAGCATCAGAACCAGGAAGAAATTCCAAGCGGTGCCAATAAGCGCCAGCGCTTTCACTTGCAAAGATAATTGGATTAACTGCAGTACCCTGAGCCAATAGCGTGCCTTCTACTTTTAGCCAATAGGGCCCGTTAAAAATTACTTGCACACCCGGTTCGATTGTTAGCGTTACTTGTGCAGCAACTGTCACATTATCTGCGACGATGAACGGCGCGTCTTGGAGCGCCCAGGTTGTATCATTACTGATAATCCCCGTCACAGTTGTTTCAGCTAATACTGTTCTTGAACTCGCGAATACAAATAACAAAAATACGATGCTTTTCCGTGTTACTGACAAAAATGATACCCCCATTTCTCCCCTGACTTTAGCGTATGATGTGCTTTTATCTAAACAACAAACATTTGATTAACACCTTAACAATAAAAAAAATCCCTACTGTTGGGTATTTCCGGTGATTTCTTATGCATCGATATAATTATCATAGAAATCATTGACTTATTGAGAAAAGCTTAAGAAAACAATATTGACAACATTTGTCAGTGTGACTGACCGAAGCAAAAATATTGAATACACCCACCGCGAAAGCGATTTAATAAAAATCGCCTTCTGCGTCAATAACAAGAACCGGGAGAGAAGAAGTGTATCTTAAGGTACCGATATCGATTCTATTGAAATCTGATGTAAAAGAGATTATCGAAGCTGGAGAAATCGCTTCTTTGGATAGAGGATTCGCGCCTCCTCGGATTTGGGCACCCGCCGATTTCGCAAGGAAATAAAATTCGCCTGGTCGCAAAAACCAACATTTGGGTAATAGCGTTGAAGCTAGCGCGCTTTAAGCTATACCAGTTTGGCGCCGAGTTCTTTAAGAAATCGATATACAATCCATAAAAACAACAAAGGAAAAATCACTGTTTGTATGATAAACACTACGATTAAATTGATAGTATGTCTTGTGGCTTCGGCAGCAGCCTCGGTATATCGCTGAAAACGCGCCTGCATATCTATGGCTTCAGTTGCAGAACTCAACCATTTTTTCGCTTTATCCAACATGCCTTGCTCAACGTTGTCCTTGATCTCAGTGTGAGTCTCCTGACTCAAACTGCTGATGGCATCTTTGGTTTGCTCCAGTTTCTGTGTAGATTCAGTATATTGTTGCGCTAAAAATACTTCATATAATAGTTCACTGCCGATCGCGGCCATAGGCACGGAAAAGCGGATAAAAACCATCACCAGCAACACTTTGTTCACGAAACTCCTAGGACCGGAGCTTATTAGAGTGGGCCACCATAAAACCAAAACCGAAATAACCATTAACAAAGCGAGGACTGCAGAGCTAATCCAGGATGAACTCATATTGAGAAAGATTTTTTGTATACCCAATGAGGCGGTACTAGCCAACATCACCCACGAAAATTGCTCAATGATGTCGTTAATAGGATCCAAGATTTGTCCCGGGGCGAAATTGACGCCGAAACCCGCCGGATGCACAGCGACCTCGGTGCCTTGCGCCACGGAAATGACACCGTTTATACCTCGAGCGATACCAAAAGTAATGAGGGCACGATTAAATGCCGCATCGGTATAGACTTCACTTTTATTGTCCAAAAACCCAGTAATGGCAATGGTGACGAGCGCAACGGCCAAAGCGGTCATTATTAATTTGTTTCTGATTTCATGCCGTACCATATATTCTCCGAATCTATGTTGACCTGCGTAGTCGCTTCGATGCAGTGATAACAGGGCGTTTATGGCGATAAAATATCACCCCGATCGCTAGCCCAATAACGGCCCCGCTGACATGAGCCACCAAGTTTACGTTGGAGCCACTTTGTGCCGTGTACAATTGAAACACATCCCAACCGATATACCAGCTCGCCAAGAACCACGCGGGTATACGCAATATACGTACGATCACCAGGAACCAGAAAAAACAACGTATATTCGCAGTAGGCAATAAAAACACGAACAACCCGATCATGCCCATCACCACCCCGGATAATCCTAGAGTTGGTAGCGCTTCGATATTGGCGAACATTACCGCCGAATAACTTAAATTGGTGCCTATGGCTAGAGTCAAGATGATTATCGTAAAAGCAACCATGCCCACAATAATCTCAATAGATGCCGCAAACGCAAAGAAGAAAAATAAATTCCCTAACAAATGCGCCATATTGCCATGGGCAAACACCGCACTAATCATATGAACGAAAGAAAAAGATCCTGGTACGTAATAAAGCTGAGTAGTTAGCGATTGCGGAGCGATTTTCTTGAACTTCCCATATTCTTCATTAAGAACGGTAGTCACTAAAGACTGCCCTTGGGCGAAGTTTAAAGAATCGAACACATGGTAATCTTCTGCCAATCCCAATATTTTTAATTGGGGTTTGTCGTTGATGTGAATACTATAGATTAACTTGGCGCAATTTCTGACCGTTTTCGCAGTAGTGATTTTTTCCACCACCACGGCAAACAACTTATCTTTATTATTCTCACAAAACTTTATTGCGGTTTTTTCAATAGCTCGATTGTTGGTGTATTGAAAATAATAAACCACCAAACACACGATACAAACCAGTATGGTCAATAGGGGCAGTCTTTTGAGATTAATGTCGACCTTATAAGGGAAAAACAACATGATAACTTTTAGTGGATGGTTTTATCGCTGTAACGGATTAATTTACTAGTTTAGGACGTCGGATTGTACTACCAAGATTATTTTTCATTTTTTATTAATACTTCAGTTTAATTATGTATTATATCCTATTGAAATATTTTCTATCTTATTGAAATACCTAAAATATTATTTATTATTCAATAAGGGATTCTTTTTTGATAGAATTCTAAATCTGATCAAGAAATAACCATATTTTAATAAATTATTAAGCGGCAACATAAAGTTTTATCCAATTATAACGGTGCATGTAGGGGTAACCATGAAAAATAATCCATCCATTATTAGCCGAATTGTTTCGTTGACCGTTTCGCTGAGTGCCGCTTGTTTGTTGACTATTTCCTGTGCCAACAATCCCTCATTTGTCACGGCCGAGCAAGGCTCATTTCAAAATCTAGTACATGGAAAGCTGGTTGATAAAACCAGTAACGAACCAATTGCAGGCGCCACCGTTTACATTCCTAAAACTATTACCGGGAAGAAACCACTCGCTGACTTGTCGCTAAACTCAGCAATGGAACGCACTATGGGCTGCGCAGCGCCTAGCGAACCCTATTCCAGTTTCGCCTGTACCGATCCGTTCGGTAACTTCACCATTTCGTTATTAAACGCGCACTCAGATAACTTCAAATTAAAATTTCAATATAATGACACTACGGTTCAAACTAACCTGTCATTAAACGACTTGGATTCCGATCTAGGAACCATCGCTTTTCAAGACAATAATGCCCCAAAGAAGAAAATCGCTATAGTGCTCGATTTGCAAGCGCAAGCCTCTCAAATGAGCAATGCGTTTGAGGATATTTTCTCCGGCAACATCAAAGTGGAATTCGAACAAGAATTTTCCAAAATGTACGACATCGACGAAAACGAATACGATGTAGTATTTTTGCCGCTTCCTTCCTTGTTTGAGGACAAAGACGCGGATAGTCGACCGGATATCTTTGACTATAAAATCGTTTACCTCATTACACCGGGTGATGATGATCTTTCTGATATGAGCAAAGAGAACAAATTGACCTTGCTTGACTATATTTCAAAAGGCGGGGAGCTATTTGTAACTACTTTAAGTGTGGAAGCTGAAGAGCACTCGCTTGAGGAATTCATCTAAGCAAAATTTCAAAACTTACGCCGGTGCCAGTATAATCCCCGTACCCGCATGCACATGGTAATCACTGTGTGCGTGTGGAACGCCGGGCAAGCCTCTTGGATTAACCGCAAGCTCGTTCCCGTTCACCAAAACCTTCCAACGTCCTTTGGGAAGATGAAAATCCGCCCCGATTGTACTGCCGTTTAGCAATACCAGCAGTGGATGCCAACGCCGGCCCCAGTCGGACAATTGTGGTGGTCTAATGGCAAAGCCGATAGCATTGACATTGTCATGATGCGGATACCCAGTTGGATATATCCAATCGATGTCCCAGTCCTCACGATTGCCGGTATTTTGCCGTAAGCGTCTGGTGTAGCGAAAATGTGGCAGTTGCTTGCGTAAGGCGATTAAACGGGCTACTGCGTGAACCAAATTTTCGTGGCTACGAATATTATCCCAGTTGATTTGATTGAGATCTGGGCGGTCATAACTGTTATCGTGGCCGTTTTTGGAATACATCAGCTCAGTACCCTCACCGATCATAGGCACACCTTGCGAGGTAAGCACCAACATAACGCCAAGGAATACCCGCTTTTCATCGCCGCCTACTAAGTCGGCCAAAGTTTTGCCGTCGTGACTGGACAAATAGTTAATGCTTTGCTGAGGTCGCCGCGCCCAGCCACCATCATCTACATGACTACCTTTGATGGCACACATCAGCCGATCACGATTCTGGTGATCACCGCCTCCCACGAGGAAGGTCCTTCCGGGTTCACGAAAATCATCGTTCCACACTGCCCAACGGGTTTCGGCTAAATCCCGGTGCAAATCCCCTTTTCCCCATTGCACCCCGCCCAAGGCCCAAGGTTCGGCTATGAGATATACGTGTTTAGGCAGGCGCCGGTCAATTTCCAACATGGTTTGTTTATCGTGTAATGCGCCCAAATCAAAACGAAAGCCATCGAAGCGGTATTCCTTTACCAGGTGTAGTAAGGTTTTAATAATGGTTTCCCTTATATGTGGATGCTCGGTGCGTATGGTGGGGCCGCAACCCGAACCGTGGCAAAAATCCCCGTTTTCGTGTTTACGGTACACGATATCCTCTCCCCAAGCTTTCACCCATAGTTCGCCACCATGATTGAAGACCACATCCAGCAACACTGGAATTCCACGGCTATGCATGGCATCGACCAATTCCATAACTTCACGATTGACCTGGCTTTCATCCAAAGCATAACAATTTCTCATCGCGTGATACGAAGTGGAAAAATAACCCCAATCTTGTCCCAACAGATTATCACTGGCGTGCAGTGGTAGGAATTCCACCGCAACCTGTAATCGCTTAAGATAATCCAACACTTTATGCGACTTAGCTCCAGCGTAAGTACCACGATAACTCTCGTCCTCCACTTCGGCGCTCTGATGACGGCTAAGCGCCGGCAGATGAGTTTCATAGATGACCACATCGCGAAACGCTGGTGGTCGAAAACGGGGTTTCTGCCACTTATATTCTATGTTCGAGATATATGAAACGAGACCATGTTCATGACGTTTGGTGTGGTACGCCATGGGGTCGTAAATCGTATAAGTGTCTCCATTGTGACGTACTTGGAAATGGTACGCGCGACCGTGCAACTCGCGACGGGTTTTTTGCCTCAGTCTGTAAATCCAGTGGCCTGTACGTTTTTTTCTCATCGGCCATGGCTCGGCTTGGCCTTCAATAACCAGCTTTACAGACTCGGCAAACGGATGATAAAAATCAATAACCGGCTGACGTGAAAACAACCACCTCATCGTTATTTCCTCAATAATTCAGATTCGCTTTTCGTGGGACAACACTCAGATTGGTAGACATTATTATAGAACTGAGCCGAACAGGTTATTCTGCGGGTTGATAAAATTATGCGAATTCACTGCAAGTAACGCTCCGTTATCGATATTCTTACAATAAGCTTATGATTTAATTAAAATAGAATTTTCTGTTGGGCCCATCATATCGCCAGGAAAATTAGGGTTATATTCACTAACGGTATAAAATCATTGACTTCAATTTTTTGATAGTAGAGAAGAACACTGAAATAAAACCATAACAATTCTGTATTACTCTTGGTGGTTCTAATCCTATATCCTAAAACTAGAGATACGCTGAAGGCAATACCATCTATGGTTACACGATTTAAACGCCAAATATCGCATAAAGCCCACGACTTGCTCTTTAAAACCGTCCATAGCCGATCACTAATATATAACGCAAGTTGGGAAGATCCGCGCATAGACCGCGAGCTTCTGGATTTGGACCGAAATAGTCGCGTGGTAATGCTGACCAGTGCCGGTTGTAACACACTGGATTATTTGGTGGATTCCCCTAAAGAGATTCACGCCATTGACGTGAATCCCCGCCAAAATGCCCTGCTTCAGCTCAAATTGGGCCTCATTGAGCGTGGTAATTTCGATGATTTGTTTGCCATGTTTGGCCGCGGTGCTCACCCTAATTACCGTCAAATCTATCAGGAAATCAGGCCTTCACTGTCCGATCAATCCATTGAGTTTTGGGACGCGAAAATTCGTTATTTTGACAAAAACAGCAAAAAACAATCGTTTTATTACTACGGGACCTCCGGACTGTTCGCCTGGCTGATGTCGCGATATTTAATGAAAAAACCACAAATTCGCACTGAGATATTGAATCTGCTGGACTCCCGGAGCTTGGAAGAACAAGCGGCGATCTATGAACGCCTCGAACCTAAGTTATGGGGTAAATATGTTTCTTGGTTGGTGCGGCAACCGTTTACCATGTCTTTATTAGGTGTGCCTAGACCGCAGATCCGCTTGATCACCGAACAATACCCAGGGGAATTGCTTGGTTACTTAGGAGACAAAATTAAACATGTCAGTACCTCGGTGCTGATAGAAGACAACTACTTTTGGCGTGTCTACCTCACCGGCTCTTACACAGAAACCTGTTGCCCGAATTATCTAAAACAAGAAAATTTCCAAATACTTCGGAAAAACAAAAGCCGAGTACACGTTCACAATGCCACTATCACCAACTTTTTGAAAAACAATCCAGGAGAATACACTCATTTTATTCTGTTGGACCACCAAGATTGGCTTGCGCAGCACGATCCCGAAGCTCTGGAAGAAGAATGGAAGCTGATACTGCAAAACAGCCGCCCTGGCAGTAAGATTCTAATGCGCTCCGCCGCCATGCAAGTGGATTTCATACCCGAGTCCGCCAAAGCAGCGTTGCGATTTTTTCCCGACCTCACCGATCGTTTGCATCTTCGGGACCGCGTCGGTACTTATGGCAGCTTGCATTTCGCCGAGGTCACATGAGCGTTCAAACTAACATAGACCAGCAAAACAAGGCGCTGCAACATTATTACAAGTCGCACTCGCGTATCTATGATGCTCCCCGCTGGAGTTTTCTCGTTGGCCGAAAAG
>Ga0209536_100002119_pt1 | contig 32296 bp, 36 predicted proteins | sample DeeMarSeWOR28_12_FD_187461 | JGI IMG/M metagenome (GOLD analysis project Ga0209536, IMG submission 187461) | Marine sediment microbial communities from White Oak River estuary, North Carolina - WOR-2-8_12 (SPAdes) (version 2) | ecosystem: Environmental > Aquatic > Marine > Intertidal zone >... | reverse complement strand
CCAAGGAACTGCGTTTTTCCAAATGGTTGATTTTTCTGGGTCAATCTTCAATATTCCTACCAATACTTCTATCCAGATGTATTTCTCCTCTGATGCAGGTTTGCACTGGGAGCTAGCTTCCATGGGGACTGGTCATGAATTCATTTACCAAGGGACTGAATTGAGGTGGAAAGCGGTTTTTACAAGTACTAATGGGGAATCTACCCCTTCTATATCGTTTTTAATTATAACTAGTTATATAACCATTGCAACTCCCGTTTTACTTTCACCACAGGATGTTTACTATACATTGGATAATACTCCACACTTTACCTGGGAAGATTTGCCAGATGCTAATGGATATTTAATTCAACTAGACCAAGTATCAACTTTTAATTCACCAAATTGCAGAGACTATGCAATTAGTTCAGCAGAATATACATTAGAAGAGGTATTATCAGCTGGAACATGGTACTGGCGGGTAGTTGCTCTAGATTTGATGGATGAACCAGGAGTATTTTCGAGCTTTCGTAGTATCATTATTGATAATATTACTCATCCTGATGATGTAAGTTACCTTATGGGAACCTATGGAAATACTATAACCTGGGAAGCACGAGCCTACTATGCTGAATGGTTTCAAGTATTTCGCGATGGGATAAGTGTTACGAGTACACTCTGGGAAGGTGATCCTGTTACCATCTCTATCGATGGACTCCCTGCAGGGCTTCATAATTATACCTGTACTTTTTATGATGTATTTGGAAATACGGTTAGTGATTCTGTTACGGTAAATGTCAGTGATGTTCAAGACTTCACTAAACCGTCCATAATCCATCCAGAGGACTTCAGTTATGTTCTTGGATCAGTAGGCCATACAATAACCTGGCAAGTAGCTGATGATTTCCCTTCAGGTTTTCAAGTGGAACGAAATGGCAGTTTAATTCTTGGAGGCCCTTGGTTTGGAGAGAATATTCAGATACTTGTTGATGATCTCCCCCAAGGTATTCATCTTTACACCTGTACTGTTTATGATCAAGCAAGCAACATAAATAATGATTCTGTAATAGTTACTGTCTATCTACCAATTGAAGAACCCCAAATGAATCATCCTGAGGATATAATCTATGAAGAAGGGAGTTGGGGGCATATATTAACCTGGAATCCAGTTGATACTGACCCTGACAGCTTTAAAGTCACAGGAAATGGAATATTTCTGTTTGGGGGGCCATGGTGGGGAGAAGCTATAGCAATTAGCATAGATGGGTTGGTACTTGGCACATATGATTATATCTGCACAGTATATGATAAACAGGGTAATTTAGCTAGTGATCTGGTTACTGTGACTGTACGAGATACTACTCCCCCTTCTATTGACCATCCAGCAGATGTAATATACATTGAGGGAATTTCTGCAACTCATATTACTTGGCATCCTTTAGATAGGAATCCTGCATCTTATTCGATATCATTAAATGGAACCACTTTCATGGATGGTTCTTGGGATGGGGGAATGATAATGGTTGATGTCAGTGGATTAACTCCTGGGAACTATTCTTTAGTGTGTACTGTTTTTGATACCTCAGGAAACTCTAATTTTGATCTTATAGAAGTGGTAATCCCTCTAATTACTTCAAGATCTGCCTCTTATCCCCCCCTACTGGTTCCTTTCATCTCTCTTTGTATGATCTTTGTGTTTCAGGAATTTAAAAAAAAGAAAGAGGAGAAAATTAAACCAAGTCTTCTAATTGAGGAGGAATTCTCAAACTAACCTCAATAAGACACGGTACTTTAAGAAGCTCAAGTAGTCTAGTGATTCCTTTAACATCAGAGTTTAAGGAAAAAATGGAAGCATTTGTGGATGCTGATTGCTTCGTAGATCCAATGACTCAACCTACGACCCTTTTAAGAAGGTTTTCACTAAAAGGAAGCTAACTAAGGGATACAATTCCTTGGAAATCTTGAAGAGACATCCCAAATTTTCTAAAAAATTAAGGGAATAGCATTATAAAATTAAGTCCTGAGATTAGCGGAATAATCTGCAGCCCTATATAACAGCTGGGCAATAAAAAGTGTTATATGAATAGTTGTTACAAATACGCTTATTCCAGCTTTATCGTATAATTAAGTAAGGGATCACGAAAGAAGTGCAAACTCAATTTGAGGTTTTAGAAGTTATTAATTTTCCTAATTTACCAAGAATTTTAATTAAAAAACCTAAATAATTATCGGATTATGGAGTTATAATATATGATAGCACAGGATCGAACTTTGCCCTTCAATTACACGATTGGTATACCCATGATCTTTTACTGGCTGATAATCTGTATAATTGGGATTTCATTAATAAGCACTAAATCATTGACGAAAAGAGTCAGGGTCTTCATCTTGGCTGTTACATTCTTACTCGGAATCATATTTGGGGGATTACCCAATCCCCTGATGCCTATTCAACAAACTTTAATCGCACTCGGAGCAAAACAAATCGTATTATTCCTTATACCCGCATGGATGATTCTTAGTCTTTTATTTGTAACCTCTTTTCTCGTTGGAAGAGTTTTTTGTGGTTATGCTTGTCCTCTTGGTGCTTGGCAGGAGTTGTTGTCATCTATTAGCTTTAAGTCTGATATGGAGAGTCAAAAGAAGGCAAGATTAAGAATAGATCTCCCTACAAAGTTTGCAACACGAATTAGATGGATTTTTGTGACGTCCCTATTTTTTATTGCATTTGTGTTTAATTGGATTCTATTAGAAGAGATAAATCCGTTCAAGGGTTTTTCAAGCCTTCAGAGCATAAATTCTTTTGTAATTACCTTGCCCTTTATTGCTTTTAGTGTTGTATCGGTTACGAGTATTTTCCTTTATCGTCCTTGGTGTAGATTTCTATGCCCTTTTGGAGCGGGATCAGCATTCTTTACACGGTTTTCTGAAGATAAGTACATTCGCACGGAAGCGTGTACGGATTGCACATTATGTGAGCAAATTTGTCCCACGCAAGAGGCGTACAGAGATAGTCTAAAAGGTGAATGTTATTATTGTAATCGATGTCTAGACATTTGTCCTCATGATGCTATAGGTCTACACTCGAATAAAGCTTAAAGGACAAAAAAGAGAGCAGCATATATTATAAATCCAAATATTACTCGCAGTAGTGTTGAAGTAAAGATTTTTCTTGTCTTTCGAATGTGGAAAGAATTGAATAAGGACCCTTTTCAGAAATTCCTGATTTTTCTTTAATATATAAACTAAAGGTCCTATAATGGGTGATGATAATGATCGAAGAACTGTTGTATCCCCAACCCCAACTTCACAAATTCCAGTCCACATTAACTGAAATTACTGAGATGTGTCAGAAATTGCCTTTTATTCCTTTTGATTATGCTTCTCTTGGGTCATTTCTTATAGACCCTGTTCTGTTCATTCTCGATGGGGCAAATATTCCGTTTTCCATTTTTCTTTCTGCAATAATTGGAAATTTACCTATATAACTCTTAATTGCCATTGGAGATCTAGAGTTACAAGAGTTTTGAAGCTATTTAAGGTATAGATGTCGGTGAAAACCTTTTATTTAAACGAAATGTAAAATCGCCATTGCAGATGATCTTAATTCATATAATATTGAATATAGCGCCTTATTTGATTAATTGTTTCAATTTTTCAGTTTTTAAATTTGTTTTGTTTCATTTCTTTTTAGGATAAAACTATCACTGTTCATTACTAGAATTGTTGTAACACTATCAAGTTACAAGAAACCAGCACGAGTACCTCCCCCCTTCTCCTTTTTTGATTTACTCTCTATTTATACCCGACTATTTGAGATGTATATACGTTTTATATAAAAATCGGTCATAACCAACGATTTGTTCCTAAAAAAATTTGATTTGGGAATAGTTCTTATTCATGTTTAATAGACACATTAAATATCATTACTTTCTTATATGTATTAGAATTACTTAAAAAACTAAAAAAAAGGTGAAATTCCAACAAAGTAATCACAAATGATAGTTTAAATATTAAACTAAGGTTAACTGATGAAAGATGGAATCACATTATTGAAGCACATCCAGAGATGAAAGATTTTAGAGATCAATTAGAAATTACTGTTAAAACGCCAGATCACTTGGTTTTAAACGAATTTACTAACCAATACATATTTATAAAAGAATTTACCAATTTTCTTACAGATTACTTGATGGTATATGCCAAGATCACTAATAAAGAAGGATTCGTGTTAACTTCTCATCCGATCTCTAGGAGAAGAGTAGCTAGGAAAATGAAGAAATGGAAGAAACCAAACCTTTGATCAAAATGCAAATTGATGCAACAGGAATAATTAATAGGATAGCAACCAAATATGCATTATCATTACCCCAAGAAATAATAAGAATGGGTTATGATGTAGAAGCTGATGTTCTTTATGCGCATTTTGAATCTAATGCTGAAGCAGTAGATAGTGATATCCTCGAAGCAAATGAAAACATAATTCTAGGATTAAATCAACAAGAAAAGGTTGTTAGGATTACTATTTTAAACGCATCCCTCTTTAACTAGAAGTTTATTCAAATTTAATACTCTTCTTGAGCTTATATAACAGATGTGCAATAACCAACGATAAAAGTTCCTAAACTAATTTGATCTAGGAATAGTTTTAATTGTTCATAAATTATCATGACAGTTACTTGTAAAAAATTTCTATTCAAAACCTTTATCTACAACTAATTCCTGAATGTATTAAAATGAGAATTCAATTTTCAGAACATGCTCTTGAACGAATGAGATCACGTAATTTAACAACTGATCAAATTAAAGAAGCAATCAAGAATCCAGATCAACAATTCCGCAATCAGATAGGAATAGTAATTCATAAGATTTTGAATGAAAATGAATCCCCTCAAAAACTCCTTTTAAGAGTTTTCTATAAAGAGGACGAAGATAGAATAGTCATTATATCTGCATATAAGACCTCGAATATCGAAAAATATTGGAAAGGTGAAATGAATGAAGATTAATTATGATCCCAAAGCAGATGCTTTATACATAAAATTAACTGATAAAACAATTAAAGATAGTGATGAACCAGGAAAAGGATTAATCATTGATTATGATGAAAAAAGAGAACCAGTTGGAATTGAATTACTTCAAGCATCCCGTCTTTTTGGTGGAAAAAAGGAAGTATCAGTCGAACTTTCATTAACAGAGGCAGCTAAAACCTAAAAGGGATTAATTCCTGTAGCGTTTCTAAGAACATGCTTTCTAAAACAAAGTTCCCGTTCATCTTCAATGATGAATCTAATTCAGATCAATACAAATCATTTTCCCTGTTTAGTGAATTATCGGGATATAAGGAGGTTTGTATGTAATACCAACGCTTAACTCATGAAAAGCTTTACATTCGCTTTAAATAGTCTATATGTTAGATAACCTTTGATATCAGTTCTTTTATTATAAGTATTTTAGCTCAATATTCTATTCAGAATTACAATTTCTATTAATTTTTGAATCACAAAGTTACCATATCTGACGTAAGATAAAAATATTTCATTAAAAAATTATACCTTAGAAAATATGCTCAACCAAAAGAAATAATCCTTTACCTTCCAATTCTGTAACTTTGACTGACTCAAAAATGTTTTTACCTCTTTTGGTGAATAAGAAGCTCTGACATGTCTTGAAAAAATTCCTATCCAAGACCTCCTAAAATCACTAATGAAGAATTTTCCTTTGGGTTTAAGAACACGATGAATTTCATTAAACATTTTAATTGGATTCATTATCAAATGGAGTGTATTGCTACTAATCACTAGATTGAAAGTATTATCTTCGAAAGGTATATCTTCAGCATCACCTTTTTTAAAAGATATTCTTTCAATCACTTCGCTTTTTCGAATATTCTCTCTATCCACTTCTAATGCCACATCAGAAAGATCTAGGCCTATAATTTCGACTCCTGAGAGGTTTTTAGCAAATTCGATTGCAAGCAGACCTGTTCCACATCCAACATCAAGAATTTTCCCTGATTTTATTTCCCATTTCTTAACTACAGAGATAAAACTTTTAGATAATCTCTGGGTTCTTTGCTTATTCTCTTTATCATATTTTTTCACTGTTTCAATATCCGCAAAAACTCCATACTCAAATGGTTTCCTCTTTATCATATGTTTATTTCCTCTTTCGACTCATCACAACAAGCTACCAATGATGACTTCAAACATTTTGCTTTATATATGATTGAATATTGATAAGACTAGTGATTGGAGAACATCAACTACATGTTATTGTTGAGTTTGAGAAAGGCAATAAAATTCTAAGTTTTTTATGCAAAAGTACATGATAACACGTGATTATATAATAAAAATCTTGGAAGATGTCATAGATGGTTAGTGTAACCAATTCGATTGTAATCAATGCTCCTACTCCAACCTGATGAACATACTTAATTTTCTACTAGATTTTAAATCAGGTAAACATTAAGTAATGATTTATTACTTTTGTGTATTACTTTGGTTAATCTAGCCAACGATAAGCGACATATTTAGAACTCAAAGCTATGAGGAAGATGAAACTTAGGAGGGTCTAGGATTTTTTTATTATAATTTTGTTGATGTTTTAATTCCCTGAAGAACTAAGGGGTAGCAATATAAAGCTACATACTACGACGAGAGGAATAACTATCAGCACTAGAAAACACCGAGGGATGCATTTGAAATTCTTTAAGCAGGAAAAAAAATTAACCATTCTGATAACAGAATTAGATGAATACACCACCCGGATCTTTCATTTTGTCTATAAACATAAACGGATTCCCACTAATCAGGAAATGTTTCTGGAATTAAAAATACCTTCGAATCATTTGGAAGAGGTCATCCGCTATTTTAATCATCCCCCTCGTGCCAAAGCACTGAAAAAATATACGTCAGATGAATTACAACAACTAGATGCTCAATCTGTCCTTCTGACTCCCTTTGTCAAGGATGAACAGATCAATCTCACCGAAGTAGTTATCAATCTCAACTATAATTTATCACATGCACGAGAACTAGTCGATTTTTGTAATCAAATCATAAAATTACCCGAAAAGTCATTACGTAACTATTTCGATCTGTTTAATCAGTCAGACATAGACTTGAATGTTGTCCGAGTTATTCAAACACATCAACGCCTTGAAGACCAACGACCTGAGACACACCCAAAAGAACCCATATCGATCCTCAAATTGGCTCGTGCAAGTAAACTAGGAATTTTATCTGCTCGCTTGGCCATGAGCTACTATGAACAGGAACGAACGAAGATTCCCAATGCCACAGAGCTAGCAGAGGTACGGGTGAAAGAACTGGATAATGAGATTCGCAGGTACTTTGCGGACTTATTACAAACACCTAATGTCACATTAAAACAAATTCTCACTCATGAAAACTGGAAGCTTCCCATTCCTGACCCACCTGAATTAACCATTGAAAATGTCACGAAAATGACAGATGATTTTATCCGAAAGTACAAACCCAAGACCAAAGATCCCCTTTTAGGCCTCTTTCAGATGGCCGGGGACGCCATTACCTCCCTGGTGGATACATTCATTACTCCTACCGTGGAAAAGGTAATGTTGGGATCCTTTCTTGATCCAACTTTTACTCATGCCAAAGAAATCCTTGCAGTTCTCCAACCGATTCGAGATCAAACCACTGAACTAAGTACAGCTATTCCCATTGGTCTGCAGACGATCGAATATGTCCCTGCGGAACAAGTTGTTATTCTTAAAGAGAAAGATCGTATCTTTTGCAGTATGTGTTATAAGTTCTTTCCCAATACAACTGCTCATGCTCAATGTAAGAAGTGTCACCGGATTGTTTGTGCTGACTGTCAGGTTGTTGGCGTCACCACTTGTCCTATGTGTCGTGGCGAGTTAAAAAATATTAATATATAATCATTAGATGGTATTTGGAATTTCTTAATTATTCACCTAATAATAGACTATAAAAAAAGCTTCTAATTAAACTTAAAAAGTATCTTAGTTCATTTTATAAAAAATTATTAGCTAGTTATAAAGTAGGACTTCACTCCCCTATTCAACTCCCAAACAAATGTTTTTAAAAGAATTGGAGAAAAATATTATCGCTTTCGTGGATAAACCACGATAATTCCAACTAGACCGAGAATTAATATTAGGCTTTGAAATCCTAGAGCAGACCTGATAGTGGTAATAGTTGTGGTCGTTACAGGTGAACTTGTATCGGTAGATGTAGTTAGCTGAGTCGGGCTAATTGTCATTGTAGATGATCCCTTAGCACTAGGAAATTGATTAAAGCTATCTGATGTACCATACGCCCAAATAATTTTAAGCGATCCTTCAGAGGGAATATCATTATCATAATCTTGATCATCAGTTATAAGAAGGCGAGAGAATTCGATTGTTGTACTCGTCGCATTCTCTGATCCATTGTATTCTAAAATATCGAAGGTTCCACCTTGAGTTATATCCTCAGGATGATCAATGCCAATTACAGAAAGGGAATAGGCATCCTTGATAACTACTGTCCCAGTTGGCTCAACCCAAGCATAGATCATATCTGCATCTAACATCATATATGATGGATCAAAGCCAACAGCTACCCAGCCAGTAGTCTGGGCCCAAATGCCAATTGAAATATTTGTCGGCTCAATAACTTCCCAGAAGAGTTGGTAATTTCCTCCAGCAAATGATATGGAGGAACTATATTCATTTAGACTAATAACACCATCTATTACTGGACTCTGATTGACTACTGGATTAATTCCTTTTATACTAGCTACAGAAGCAATAATAACTAGAAGTACTAGTAGAAAGGAAATTGAAAGAGTGCGAGTAAAAATTGTTTTGAGAATCCGACTCACCATTTAATTTTATACAATCTTTAATTTTCTACAATATTTTAAAAGTAAAGGAAATGTTTTAGCCATCCTGAGGTTTCTTACTAGAAATCCAAAGCGGAGTGCATTGAATATCTTGAGACTAGTATAGTAGTCTAAATGTCTATCACCTATTTTATATTCTATTATTTACTCCTTAATGCCTCAAAATTTAATGTCCCATACCTTATGGAAAAATTGAATATCCTTCCCTATTATAAACCCTATTTAACCTCTGAATTCTGAGTTTTTTTGGTATGGGACTCCTCTGGACGATTAATTTTATTGAAATAGGAAGCGAGTCTAATCCCATTGTTTCTATTCTATTATATTTCCTCTTTGGTTTTATTATTCTTTCTCTTCTCTTACCCAGTTTATTTTTTCCTAAATAAAAGGGATTATCTTTTGGAAGTCTGAGAACACTTCCTCACAAATCATGATTATTTCTTTTATCTTTCTTTAGCGAAAAATATCTTTTGATTGAAGCTAGGAAAATTTAAGAAGGTCTCATTGTTAATAGAATGCATTAAATTCTCAACTTTTTGGTCTACTGCTAGATGAATGGTTATGACCAAATGAATCATGGACTTTAAGACATAAATTTAAGGAATAGAATTTCTAGACACTGTTTTTGTTAGGAAGAGGTTAATTTATGTTTATTTCATGTTGAAACCTTACATACAAAGAAAAAAAAATATTTATACATTCTATTGGCTATGTATGAATCTATGAGGAAGCCTAAGGAGGCTTAACGTTAAGATAAAAGTCCTCTAGTTGTTTTTTTCTATTCTTTGGAGTATAGAGCAAGATGTCTAACATATTTCATTTTGAAATAGGTGTTGATGATATTAATCGTGCAAAAAAATTCTATGAGAATGTTTTTGGATGGAAAATTAGAGAATTTAGTAGAAATTCAATGTTTATCTTTCCTAAAATAAAAAATGATATTGGTTCAAAAAATGAAATCAGTAATCTTACTTCTATTGGTATCGGAGTCCTAAACCAAAGACAAAATCAAGAAGGAATATCTATTACGATAAGTGTGGCAAACATTGACAAATCTAGGAAGATAATTGAGGAAAATGGAGGAAAAATATTATCACCTAAAATACCTGCTCAGGGTGTCGGTTTTTTCACAATTTGTCAAGATACTGAAGGTAATGTTTTTAGAATAATAGAAATAAATCCTTTAGCTGACGTGTTACTTTGGGAAGATTTTTCAGATAAAAAAGAGGATCAACCAACACTAGTAGAACAGTTAGGTTACCCCAAAGATGCAATCCTTGTAATTGTTCATGCGGATGATATTGGGATGCATCCTAAACAAACTGATGGCGCTTTGGATGCAATGAACTATGGCATGTGTAAAACAGGCAGTATTATGGTACCTTGTCCCGATACAAAAAGAGTTCTTGATATCTGGAAGAATAATCCTAACCTTGATCTTGGAGTTCATCTAACTTTGAACAGCGAATGGGGTAAATCATATGGATGGACTCCTTTATTGTCAAGAGAAGAAGTACCTAGTTTATATAATCCTGAAGGTTTCATGTGGCAATTTGAACATGAATTAAGACAAAATTTAAATGTGGAAGAGGCAATTAGAGAATTGGAAGCACAAATTGTAGCAATTCTCAAAGCAGGGCTTAAACCTACCCATATAGATGACCATATGGGTTCATACTTTCATCATCCTGATTTAGGAAAGGGAATAGAGACACTCTCAAAAAAATATAATCTACCGATGATACCTTATTTCAGAGATACCGCACGTGAAAGAGGGTATGTTTATCCAAACACCTTTTGGCAGTTTTCATTAATAATAGGAGAGACCTGGAATTCTAAACTTCGTGAAGAGAGATACCACAATTGGCTTAGGAATCTGAAACCAGGAGTTCATGAAGTTGTTACTCACATTTCATTTATGTCTGAGGGACTAGAAAAAATACTAGATCCTGCTGGTTCAGCACATTCGTATTGTAGAACTGGTGATTATGACGTTTGGACAAGTCAAGGAACAAAGAACCTTGCAGATAAACTAGGAATCATTTTTATAGGTTATAGAGAACTTCAGGAACTACAAGCTAAAAACTGGGGACTTGAAACAGATGGAGTATTATATTAACTAAGTTTTAATATTCTCAAAAGTGTTAATTATAATAAGAAGCTTATTAAGAGTGTTATCTATCATTCAATTCGTTCTAAAAGGACTTTAACATTTGATTTGACAGTTTTAAGACTTTCTAAGTCTCCTTGAACTTTACCGAAGACGTTAACGGGGGATGCAGGTTTTATTTCATTTAGAGTTGAAGTAAGTGGTGTTTTACCAAAAAACACGCAAAAACATTGCCCTTCTGGCCAATAAGCGACATCCCCTAATGCTACAACATTCTTTGCATTCTCTTCAGGCAAGCTTAACGGGATTGAAAAATAAATTTCTTCTCCCCATGTTCTTATTTCGCTTTCAAGTGGTAATATCTTTAAAATTTGAGATCCAGTTTTTGGACTAGAGCCTTGAATTCTAATGTTCCAGTGATGTGAATCAATTTTCATGCGAATCTGGGATTTTGATTCGTTGTTCATTTAAATCCGCCCTTTCTATCTTAGGCATTAATCGTTTTTAAGTATATTAAATCCATGTTAATAAGAATTAAATATATTTACTAGCAATATATTTGAAATCTTTCGAAAATTTTGCTGAGATGGATATGAACTTATTTTTCTCTAGCTTTATTTAGCGATTAAAGTGCTTTGGGTTTGATAAATGAAAATTATTGATATTTCTCTTGAAATGGGAGAAAATATGATAATTTATCCAGGAGATCCAGAATTTACACTATCTTCGGTATTAAATATGTCAAAAGGAGATGATTATAATCTCTCAGAAGTAAAAATGGGTGTCCATACAGGGAGTCATCTTGATTCTCCTTTACATTTTATTAGTAATGGAGAAAGTGTATCTGATATACCTATTACACGATTTTATGGGGATTGTTTAGTACTTGATTTGACTTACATTAATTTTGGATCCGAAATAGCAGAGGAAGATTTACAATCACAGAATTTCGTTCCTGATGCAATAATTCTTTTCAAAACAAAAAATTCTTCTGTTATCATGGATCAATTTCGAGAGAATTATGTTACTCTATCATTAGATGCAGCAAAAGTATTAGTGAGATCAAAAATTAGGGCAGTAGGTATTGATTATCTTAGTATTGGTTCTCCTGATACTCACAAGTTATTACTTTCAAATGGGATCATAATATACGAAAGTCTCGTCTTAAATCATGTTCTCGCGGGGATCTATACTTTCATTGGTTTTCCACTCAAAATATTGGGGAGTGAAGGAGCACCAACTAGAGCTGTTTTAATTCAAGAATAGCAATTTACTAATTATGTCATTAAAAAAGTAATGGTGGTGAATATTAAATGATTATTAGTATTATTGGCACTGGAAGTATGGGGATGGGATTAGCCCAGCAATTAGGAAAAGCAGGTTACAAAGTGATATTAGGGTCACGAGACCCGATAAAAGCTAGTAGTAAAGCCCATTCTATTAATGGAGAAATTAAAGGAGGGACAATAGAGGAAGCTATTACCTCTGGTACTATTATTATTCCTGCATTAAAATATCCATTGATTTTGGATGTTTTAAAGGACTTTAGAGAATCTTTGGCTAAAAAAATTGTTCTAGATATTTCTAATCCTGTTGGAGTGGAAATTGACAAAAACACTTCAACAGCAGAAGAAATTGCAAAAGTTATTCCAACGAGTGTAATTGTGAAGGGGTTTAATACAGTTTTCTCTAGTATTTTAAAGACTACTCCACGATTCGGGGATCAAAACGCGAATTTATTCGTATGCGGAGATGATAAAGACTCTAAAAGTATTATCATGGAAATTGGAAGAGTTTTAGGATACGACCCAATAGATATAGGCCCTTTAAAAGCTGCACGTTATTTAGAAGCTTTAACACTTTTCCAGATCTATTTAGGAGAGGAATTAAATAACTGGAACATTAGTTTTAAATTGCTGATGCGTGAATTATAGAAGGTGTTTTTTTGAAGATTAATCCAGTCCCTCAATCTTATTTTGATCTAGTTGGGTCTTTTTCAAAGAACCACGTAAGAATTGGTGTTTATTATTGATTATCTTTCTAATTTTAAAAAGCATTTTCAATTATTTATTTACGGTGAACATTGATGGATGAAGAATTATTGTTCAGATTTATATTAATCTTAATTTATGGAATCTTTACGGGAGTGAGAATATTTTATAGGAGTCAAGAATTAGGACAGACATTTGAACAAGAGTATTTTCGGAAGACTAAAGCTATCATTCTTCTAATTGTAGCAATTTTAGGTTATTTCCTCTTTCTTATTGTGTGGATTATATTTCCTCAAATGATAATTGTTTTTCAATTTAATTTTCCATCTATTTTACGACTGTTTGGAGCAATTGTAGCAGCGTTCTCGATCTTTCTCACGGCCTGGATCCATCATACTTTAGGAAGTCAATATTCTGCAAAGTGGCGAATACGAAAGGGCCACCAGCTGATAATTACTGGTCCTTATAGTCGAGTTCGTCATCCAATGTATGCTATACTTAATCTGTTTTCCATTTCAGTTTCAATAATCACAGCAAATGTTTTAATTATCTTTTTTGCCTTTTCTGTAGCCATCCCATTTTTTTGGATAGCTAGGACCGAAGAAAAGTTTCTGATTGATCTGTTTGGAGAGGAGTATCTTGAGTACATGAAGAATACTGGCAGATTTTTCCCTCGATTTTAATTGAATTATATATGTACACTTTATGAGGTCAGTGGAACAATTGAGAAAGAAATTAGAGCAGGAGCTGGAATAAAACCCTTTCAATACTCAATTGTTGTTTTGGAGTGAGTTGCAGACGGAACCAAACTTATTCATGTTATAAAAGGAATATCTCTTCAAAATTGTTATTTTGAGGTATAGATTGCAAGAAGAAATAAATTCTGCTTTTGCTCAGTCCATAACTCATCGCTTAATTTTCAAAGATTCCTAGAAAATTCTTGTGATGTAAAAGTTGGTCAGGAATGTCTAATAATTCAGGTTTATCATCTGGGATCTGACACTTTTTATATATGAACATGCTTCAAAGAATCGAGTCTAATGAGCATCCCACAAGTTGACATATTTGTCCAAGATTTAGTCAAACGATATGGACAATTCCCTGTTTTTGATGGATTATCGCTGGTGGTAAAAAAAGGCTCATGTACAGGATTAGTCGGTCCTAATGGCTCAGGAAAAACAACCCTGTTTAATTGTCTTCTTGGATTCACAGATGTTTCCTTCGGTCAGGTGTCTTTATTTGGATATCAAACCATTATGAATGGACATGTCAATCATAGGAATTTAGAATTTTGTCGGAAACAAATCGGATTTGTCCCTGAAGAAACCGTTTTTTACGAACATTTATCTCCCAAAGAATATCTTCAGTTAGTTGCCTCTGTTTTACGTTTACCATCCAAAACTCAGTCCCTCCGTGTTGAGTCTTTACTTAGGATGTTTAATTTGGAGCGATGGACTGAAAACATGATTACAACACTATCTGAAGGTAATAGACAACGTTTATCTATTGCTGCAGCTTTTCTTCAAGGACCAGATCTTTTACTCCTGGATGAGCCGTTAAATGGGCTTGATCCGGGGGGAAGACATCAATGTCTGCAATTAATGTCTCGATTCATTGCAGAGGGGATTTCTGAGTTGAATTTTTCACCCCATGGCACTATTTTTGTTAGTAGCCATTTACTTGGGGATATAGAGCGGATATGCACAGATATCATCATCTTAAATCATGAGTGTCGGGTAGTCGCTCATGGTTCCCTTTCTGAAGTACGTAATAGACTAACAGAGGATGCAAGTCTAGAAGACGTGTATCTTGCTGTTGTAGAAGGTAAGGAGGAGGAGGAATAATCTGAGTGAACAAAGGCTATCCTTCTTCCAAATTACTTCATTATCTCGTGTACGCCTACAGGTGATTTTTAGGAGACAACCTCAACTTTATATGAAAGTCTTATTGGTAATATTCGTATTATTTTATCCCCTATTTTTAGGGATTGGATTAGTAACTTTATATACCATAAATGTCAAGACAGGGGTAATTCCCTCCATTCCGTACAGGGACCTATTGTCTTTCGGACTCTTAGTTTTTTTCACAACCTTATTATCCTATATAATTACTCAGGGGGCCACAGGAGCGCGTAATCCCTACCTTAAAAACCGTCAAGATGCATATTTTTTCCAGCGTGTACCATTAGAACCATCAATCATGTATTTTTCTTCCCGTGTCTCTGGTTTTCTTTTAACTACAGCATTACTGATTCCATTCGTGGTACTCTCTTTTGGGCCATTGATGATAGCTTTAAATTTGCCTTTATGGAGGATAGGGGGTGTATTATTGACATTTTTTCTTACATTCAATATGACTGGAGATCTTGCAGATTTGGCTTTTTTTACTCTTCGAAAACATCGTCGTAGAGGAAAATGGGTATCTATTTGGCTAGAAAGTAAATCACCTTTCTTTGTTATAGTCTTACTTGCAGTTCCTGTCACAGCCTTCCTCCTATTTCAACAGAACCTTATTCCTGCTTTTACTACACTAACTGACTTCTTCTTTGTTCCATTTGTTAATTCAGCTACTTCAGCAACTGGCTTTTTTTTCCGTTCTGGTATTCCTTTGGAAAGCTGGTTTGCACTTTTTTCTCTTTTTATAGAGAATGGACTATTATCGGTTATTATGATAAGGATTGCAGTGAAACATAAACCAATGGAAGATATTACAGAATTGATTCCAGTTTTATCCATTCAAGAAGCGAGAGTCGAGGAGCTCTCTAGTGGGAAAACGATTGCTCCTCCTGAATTAGCTAATGAGAATATTCAAGGAAATGTTTCTTTTAATAATCGGTCCCCATTAAAAGCATATTTACAGAAGGATTGGCTAGCAATTAAACGGATACGGCCATTAAGGAATTATTTCTATTTAGCTCCAGTCTTTATTGTAATTTTTAGCATAGGGGTTGTCTTTCTTCCCAAAGAGCTTTTTTCATATTTGATCTGGATTATTGTTTTTCCAATGATTGAATTTTCACTCCTCCTCGCCCGAATAGAAGTTAAAGATCCGATGCAGCGATTTGCTATCAATAATATGGATAAAAATTTGAGTAAATTTCTTGTTATTTTCATCGGGAGTATAATTTACGGTATCCCATTATTAATTTTGGGAGGGCCTCCAATTATTGGAGTTATGCTTTTGGTTGCGTTTCTGAGCACTATTATTGGAAAAAAACCATGGGGAATGTTGAAAATCAGAATGATAATGATGTTTATGACTATTTTTGTTAGTTCGATTCTACTCTACCCTATAATATTCTAGTTTAGGTCAGTTCGTGTATTACAGGAACAAAATAGAAGTTTAAATTGAAAATATATCTCAAAATCCAGCCTATTGGATTTTTTTCCCCATTTCAAACCGTATTTCAACCTCATGACTCTGTTCTTGTGTGTAGGCCTCCAGGTCAAATCCGATCAACTCAAACCCATTTTTCAGGTAAAAATCAATTGCTTTTGTATTCGTATTTTGACATTCCAGTACGAGAGGTCTTATTTTTGTTGGTTTTGTAATATCACCACTGATGATTATATTTCTTATTGGTATTAGACATATATCCTTGAGGATTTATGTGATCATCTAAAACTCCTGTATGATGTCATCAATCTCCTCTATTATTTTTAAACTCTATATAATGTATAGAAACATGAGTTGAGTCTCGCTAAATTCTTACAGGTTTTTTAGTGGGGTAAATTCCTTCCTATCTTTAGATGAAAAAACCAAGAGAGTTTTTAATGGTTAATTGGATCTTAATCTTTTTCAGCCTCAAGAATTAGCAGTTTGTCTCCTTCAATAAACGGTGTGTATTGATAACTCCCCCATTTATTCGTTATTCTAAGCCCTACCCTAGATAGTAGCTCTTCAATCTCCTCCAATGTTGTTATAGCTGCATGAGAGTGTTGGATATCTTCTGTTATTTTTATGTCATTTTGATATACTTGATATTTTAATGTTACTTGGAGAATATTGTTTTTCTTTCTATCGGTCTTGATCAATCGTTTTATCGTTTTTCCATCTTGTTCTTTAACTCCTGCAACAATCCAAGACTTTTCTTTCATTAATCCCAGAAATACATCAAAAATTATGCGCCCTTTCGCCTTTAAATGCTTGTAAATATTATTCATGACTTGATACCGTTCCATGGGGGATAGGAAATGATCAAAACATCCTGAAAGAATAGCTGCAGGATATTGTTGAGGTAAGTGGAAATCTTTGGCTTCTGACTTAATTAGAACTATTCTATCTTTTAGGTGGGGTAAATTTTCTAATTTCTCTTTGAAAATTGCTTGCATTGCCTTTGAGGGTTCTATACACACAATATTCACCCCTGTTTGAGCTATTGGTATTGCTATCCTCCCTGTTCCCGCTCCAATATCTAAAATTGAATCATATTGCTTTGCAAACTCAACAAAGAACTGTATATTTTGTTTATCATCAAATAGGTCGTAATATTTTGCTGATTTTTCATATCCCTTATCTACTGACATAGTGTTTTTCACTTTTGTATTTAACGAAATTTCTATTTTTATAACTTATTTCTCAGGTTAATTACTTTTACTAAGATAATTTCCAGAAATGGTATAGAGGTGAGATGATGCAGTCCTTTGATGTGATTATAACAATTTCTTAATAATTAATATATCTTTTAAAGGTTGATTGTTGGATGAAAACTTCCCAATGGGCCGCAAGAAGGTAAGCGGATCCAAAAGGGGTCATTATAGCACTCTTCGGAATAACCTTTTCAATCTGTTCATAAATACTAGCCCCATTAGCTAATAATTGATCTAATGGTCCTCCGTGAATCAACTTGGGGGGTAATAATAGAATAGCAGGGACTTCACTTTTTGGTTCAGGAAGGGAGAATATATGTCCTAGATAAACACAGACTGACATTTTCATTTCTTGAGAGTTATAAATGAGAATAGGGGTTATTTTATCCTTTAATGTATAAATTTGAAACTTAGGGGATTCTAAATTACAATATAATGTTTGAGTAGCTGATTGAAAATCCACTTCACATCCTAACTCCTCTTTCACTTCCCTTCGAGTTGCAGTTAATATTGATTCCCCTTCTTCAACATGACCTCCTGTATTAGTAAATGTTATCGTATAAGATCCTTTATCTCTTTTCCAATAATCTTTCTTCCCCACTGTAAAAAGGAATCTTGTCTTATATTTTAAAATAACTCCATTACCTAGCTGGGCATACTTTAAAAGGTCAGAAACAAACATCTCTTTAACTTCAAGTCAATGAATACTTCTAATCATAGTTCAGTTGAATAATTCTTTCTTTGTTACTACTATTATTGGTCTTTTTGTTAAATATTTCACATAAATAATAGATCCAATAAAACTGGCTAGTACAGCCATTCCAGCTACGACAAGGGCCCATTCAGGGAGACCGGGGGGATGATAATAGAATCTTTGTTCTACAATTCGTTGGGGGTAGTCTCTAATGTCAAATGCACAGGCATTGATATTCCCTACTTTATCTTCGGTCGATATACGATAAAGAATGTCATAGTCAGATTTTACGTGAGGAAACTCCATCACTACTGTATAGAGGGTGGTTTGAGTAGTTTCATTAGTTATCTGAACCGACATTGGCACGTCTACCCAATCCAATTCATCATCAATCTGGTTGAGGTCATCACTCTTTCTGAAGCAATAAAAAAGTATAACTTCTGCAATCCCTGAGCCATTGTCCTGTACCTCGGCATAAAAGGTCAAATGGGTGTGTTCATCATTAAATACAGAATATGCATTGAGAACACATGGAGGTTCCTGGTCTTCAAGAGTAATGATGAATGTATCAGCCTTATTACATTGAATAGGGAGAAAAATAATCAGTATTAAACTGTAGAGTAGGAATTTATTTCTATTCATAAAAAATCACAATGATTTTCTATTTCATATATATTTTAGAGTTACTTTGAGAAAAGCTTTTCGATATTGCATTAGAACAAAAATTCCTATTTATTGATAGTCCTGATTCATGTCTCTTTAAATTCTTACAAGCTTATAAACTAATTTCTCTATATTTGATTGATTATGTATTCTGATTATCTTTCCCAACTCAGTCTAAAAAAGGATAAGTACTGGCTCCATGACTTTTTACGAATAACTAAGGGAGGAGTCCCATCTGATCCTCATTTTACGCCCGAAGAAGCCGCTTCCTTTAACCTTTCCAACTGGATCGCTCAGAAACTTGCTCAATATGAATAACTTTCTTAGAGTTATTGAATTGGTATTGTGGAACGGGAAAAGAAATACCAAGGATGTGATTGATAGCAATACCCTATTGCTTTATTTAACCATGCTCGTTCTTCAATTGTTAGAAGGTCTATTGTTTGAATAAAGTCATTAAAATCATAAATTGTAGGTCCCTTTGCTTTATATAGCAGTACAATTTCTGGAGAAAGATAAGGAATACCTTGACATCCAATTCTACCAATTTTATAAAGACGTCTCTTGACCTGTTGATTCCGTCTGAAATACCAATAATGATGGTTTGATTCATTTAATAGTATTTCAAAATTAATCTCATTTTCCTCTTTACTAGGAGAAGTTGTATGAAGTTCATGGATGGGTAGAGAAAGCCATTCATTTCTTAACCATCTTTGCCGCTTATGTTGCCCTGGAATAACTTTATACAAAGTCCAATCATTAAGATATTCGTATAGTTCCTTCTGATCTTGACGAAAGATCGAAATTTCAATATCTTTATGCATTCGAGTTTTTTTTCCCAAATATAGGTCAATAGCCCAACCTCCAGCAATATACCAAGGTTTGGTGAAATTATTTAATATTTTCTTTATATTCAAAACAATTTTGAACTCCAATGTCTATCATCCCTAAATATTTGAAGGGTATTTTTTGTTATTTTTGGCCATTTTTTTTATCATAAGATAAACCCTCACTCATCAGCCTGATGTAGTTGAAACATTAACTATATTCGGTTCTATTCGGTTTTATATGTTTAGATGTGCCTTGATTTATCGCTAGGAGTAAATTGATTTTTAATCTTTGATGTTTCTATATGGTTCTCCTACTTTGAAAATCTTCCGAGAAATATACTCTAAGAGTAAATAAAATAATCCTGCTACCATCAAGGTTACTGGCAATTCAGGTACCAATAATGAAGATCTAATGAGATTGATAGACGTATTTACACCAAATATAGTTAGGAACAGTAGTAGAAAGATAATTATTAATTTAAGAATAGCATAATTATTATTTTCTACAGTTAATGAGAATCTATCATTAAATGATCCAAATAATGCTGTATATATAAGTATCAGTTCCGTTCCAATAAGAAGATAGGTTAGAAGTAATTTGATACTTGTCAAATAAGAGATTGGAGCTCGAACAATATTACTAAGAATGATTCCTAGGAATAAAGGCACAATTAACCCACAGGTTACAATAATTTGTTTTGATCGAAACAATGTATGTTCCTTTAACGGTAAAATCCCATAAATATCCCCTAAATTTCGTTCAGAAACTTTGGTGCCAGCAAAGAATAATAGAGCGATTATTCCTGAAGAAAATGTCAATGTTGTTACTATAAAGCCAAGTAGTCCTCCTCCCATATCGACATATCTTTGAGGAAAGATGATAGAAAGCATGACAATGAGAAATGGAAAGAGAATACCCAAAACAAATAATGTTAATGAGCTATAATCTCTAAAAACAAATTTTAAGTTCATTTCAATAGTTTTAAGTATCGGATTAGATCTTTTCACTGTTATTTTTACATTCTTTTTTTCTATTTGCCTTTTATCCCGAATAATAATCTCCATATTCATTTTGTTTATTAATTTTAATCCTTTTAATATGACGATAATGATTAGGACCAAAAGTATTCCTGAACCTATAGTGGAGGAGAGGATTAAAGGAAAAGGAACTATTTCTATGCTATTAGCTAGAATTATAGAAGCCAGATAACTACTTGACATTGGAAAAGAAACTAGGGACAAGAGGAAGTTTATTTCTATCGTAATTCCAGATTCAAGACTTAAAGTGAATATATTTACTATAATATTGAGAAGTTGACTCATTAATAGAAATATCGGGATTACTGTAAAGCTATAAACTATCATTGTTAATATTGTGATTAAAGACCCCCGATGAGTTCTTTCGGATTCATTAAAGACATAATGAGCTAGAAACCATGAAATAAGGATTAGGAGAAATATTACCAGTGATACATTAATTATATTATTCAAAAAGATAATCAAGAAAATCGTTGGATTCAGAGTAAAGATTAAACTAATTGTGGGGAGTGCTAATAATATAAATAGTACCTGAAGCATATTCATTCGAATAAATACAAATAATGTAATTTGAGTTAATTGAGAAGGACTTAATGTAAGTGGATATAACAGTTTGAAATATTCTCCTTTCATGAACGTCACATAAACTGTTAATCCCCCCATAAATAGGATGAAGAAAATGTAAAGATTATATATCCCCAAGATCAAGCTATTGGTAAATAATAATTGATTAATATTTGAGACTGTCTTCTCAATTGATAAAAAATGGAGAAGAGTGAATAGGGGGACAAGAGTTACAACACCAATCACATAGACCAAAAATAAATTACTTAATAATGCCATTCTTCTTTGAGATTTGAGATTTTTCTGATATTTTTCGATTGTTTCTACCTTAGAAGAGAGACCAGTCTGTAGTTGAGTTCTAAAATAAATTTCTTCATGAATAGATTTGGAAATCTTCCATAATGCCAAAGTACTCATTATTGATACCTCACTTGGTATTTATTGAAGGCATATCCCTGAGGTGTTGGATTATATCTGATGTGATTTCAGATTGATTGGTTAATTCAAGAAAGAGTTCCTCAAGTGATTTAGTAGAATTCGATTGTTGTTGGAGTTCCTCGAATGTTCCTTCTGCTATTATAGTACCGTTATTAATGATGCCAATTCTGGTACAGAGTTGCTGAGCAAGATCCATAATATGAGTGGAAAGCAATATAGAACCCCCTTGCTCTATATGCAAGCGAAAAATTTCCTTAAGAATCACAGCTGATCGTGTATCCAATCCAAAAAGAGGTTCATCTAGAATTAGCAGCTGGGGTCTGTGTATTAAAGCAGTAATAATTTCTATTTTCCTTTTGTTGCCCTTACTAAGACTAGCAATCATTGAAGTGTAATATTTTCTAGCGTTTAATACATCTAATAATCGATCCAAGGTCTCAAATGTTGAAGCTGGATCAAGTTTCCGTATTGATATGATAAAATCTAATAATTCTTTTACTGTCATTGACTCATATAATGATGATTCTTCTGGAAGATACCCAATAAGCTCTTTTACTTGCATTGGAGAATAAATTGGATCATAGCTTAATACTGAAATTTTACCCGAGTCAATTTCCAACAGGCCAAGTATTGATTTAAGAGTAGTAGATTTACCTGCTCCATTTGGTCCTAATAAACCGTAAATCTCACCTGTGAAAACAGTAAAAGTGAGATTGTCAACTGCTATGGTTTGTCCAAACTTTTTTGTCAAATTAGTAAGTTCTAACACAATATTATTTTTATCCTTCTTTAAATCCTTCATTGTTGTTTAACCCTCCGATTTTTCACTTCCTAATTGCAGGAGTTGTTGCATTGAATTTCTGTACCTGTCAAATGCTCTTCTTCCTTCATTTGTCAAGCTAATATAGGTTCTCGGTGTTTTCTTTGAACTTCTTTTCTTCTGAATAAGCTCTTTCTTTAGCTCCACGTACCCTACCTCTTGGAGTTTATCTAGATGTGAAGCTAATCTCCCCCAGCTAAATCCTGTTTGTATCTTCAAATAAGTGAAATCCGTTTCTTTTAATGAATATAAATAAGCAATAATTTTCAATCGAGATGGATCGTGTAAGGTTTTATCGATATTATCGATAGTTTCCATATCGATTGGAAAAGAACTAGTATTTTTCTTGGGAGTCATCGTTCTCTTCCTGCATCTCGGGTTGTTCGGAATCTATTATTATTGGATACTTTTTTATGAATCTAACGAAAGTTATCCCGCCAATAATGCATGAAATGCTTCCTAATAACAATAAATAGATTGTAAACCCAAATTTAGCATTTTGAAAATTCATCGTAACTATTAGCAATCCTAAAATGGTTGAGACCATTCCAAGGCCATAATATTTTCTTTGACCTGTTTTATCTACGATATCAAGACTTGGACCAAACATTACAAGTCCAAAATATATTGGTAAAAACCTATACCAATTTTCTATATTGTAAAAGGCTTCGGGATCAACACCTGCAAATGTAAACAACAAAAGAAAGAATACAATAAGAACAATACTGGTAAATAAGAGTATTCCTGAAATGAGTTTTTTTGGTTCATCAGTTTTTACTTTAAAATAGCCTATTCGTGGATATGTATATCGATTACGTAAAACTTTACTTAATTGGAAAAAAGCAATAAATGCTACAATTAATAAGCTCATAAACACAGGGTGTAAATTGATGACCCCTGCGGTAAGTAATAAAAAAGCCCCAAGGAAAATGAACGTAAACCCGTCTATATAGTCATTTCGGTATACTTTTTGTGAAATTTCTTTTAAATTAATGTTTTTATGGCTATCAGACATTTCATCCACAATTAAGTCATAATAAAATAAGTTTTATAAAGCTTTGTAATGCGGAGTACTTTATCAATTTTTGTACTTTGTGATAAAACTAAATAAGATAATGACAAATCTTATGAAAAGAAGATTTATTCAAGCAATTTTGTTCAATAAATATTGTGTTATGAACTCATTTTTGCAGGGAGGACCTGCACATACCAGTGCTTTTGTTCTCCCAATTGTTACAATCCACGACCAACAAATACCATAATTCCAACGACCATCAGAAAAATGATTACACATTGAATGATCATGGTTCTTTAAAGCTTGGATTATCGTCTTAGTATTGATTCTTCCTTTATGCTGATCAAACCATTGTGTCAGAAATTCTTTTCGTGGATAATAGAGTTTAGCAATCTCATCAATCTGATTATATTTTATCATTTCTGGTGAATCAAAGAGCAAGGACACAAATCCAAAACCATTATCAGAATAAGTTATTTTTTTTTTCACGATGCGCCTCAAGTTTGGCAATTGTATTATATTTGTCAATAATTAAATACGCAATACCCCATGTTTTTGCTATTTTCTTAAGAAATGCTGCTGCTTCTTCTGTTGTTTCACAGTTATCAAGTATCCACCGTGTTGCTATATTTAGCATTACCCCTGAACCAGAGTTAACAAATGAAGCCGAAGTGGAGGAGATCGCAACTCCTGCTTTGTTAATTCCCCCAAATCTAGATAGATTTAAAGTCATAAATGTAAAACCAAAACTTTGAATTCTATTTTCAGGTTTTGTATAGCAAAGAGTGAGATATTGACTGTCCTCTTCGATCCATTCATGATTGCGTGCAAGGATGGGGAGTCCACTTTGAGTGTGTTCCCCAGATATTGCCATCACAAGACAGGATGGTTGTAATCTATATGGTGTAAGCTCATTAGTTACAAGAATATGATAATCTACCTCACTCCCATCTGCTATTCCATGCAGCTCCTCTAATAACTCAGGGGTGTATTTTTTTACTTCATTTTCAAATTCTAGACTCAATTTTAGTTTCTCTACAGAGAATTGGGGAGGAAATCCTTCTATACTAGAAAATTCTGTCCTAAATCGTCTTCCGATTGTTAAACCCATATTATAATAAGTGCCATGCACACGTTGTTCAAACATTTACTTACCATCTTGTATCTTTCCTTAGAGAATAAATCGACGAATATTAAAAAGTCTTTAAATATATTTCAATCTGTTTAGGTTATTTAAACCAAATATTTAAACTATTAAGGTATCTGTAACAGAGAAATTATTAATAAGAATCGATTAAACTTATAACTCTTTATTTTTGCGTTCAGATTGAGGTTTTTCGTTATATTCTTTACTGCTAGTTATGGGAATGGAAAAAATGATCCTACCTATCCATATTATGAAGGGGATCATGATTAAGGTGCCAAGAAAAACAAAAATGCTTCCGATATAGAAACGAGTGAAAATTATTTTTAGAATCGCCACATAGAAGTTGCCATATACCTCGGGTCGAATGAAATTGGGTTCATAGTTGAACCAAGGCCTGATGAACCAAGCCATTTGAGTTCCTATAAAAGCTAAGGTTCCTAGGGCGATTATTATCGGTATTAAGTCCTTCAATGTAAGTATTTTTGCTTTTTGTTGACTTTGAAATTTAACTCCTTCCACCATGAATACTGTCGTCATCAGACCTCCGAGTCCATAGATGATTATATTCAAGAGTACCATGAACGTATAGGAATCTACATCCCTTGGTGATGTGATCATAAAAAATAGATTCACTGGGACGAATGCGAGTAAAATTGTTGCATAGATGGAGAAACTGGAAAGAACTAGAGAAGTTAGTTGTAAAAAGCTGTTTCTTCCTCCCATTGCTAGATTAACCACATAGTAGCTTGGCAGGACTACTACTATTGAGATCAAAAAAAGTAATGGAATTTTTATTGCCGAAAAAATCACCTGTAATAGTTCCCATGACCATACTCCCATTGTTGCTCCATAGAATGCTCCAAAGATTGTGATTGATAATGTTGCATCGCGGATTATTGCTAAAATCCCTTTCTCCTCTGTTAGTGCGGTATAAAATTCCTCTTTGTTTCTGAGAATCCTTTCAAATAGAAGTAGGTTAACCATCCTGACCCATTCCATTCTAATCATAATCCTTAGTAAATTTTTCCCAAAATTGGTCTACCAAAAATGATGACCAAGTAAGTTCTTTCAAAGGAGCTTTCTATCAAAATAAATTCTTCTAATTCAGCTTCTTTACAGTACGTTATGTGTACTGGTTATTCCTTAAGGCCCCTAAGGAATAATATCAAAGCTAGTACCTTGAAAAATTTCGTTATTCGCATAAAAATTATTATCATATGACTTTTTTTATGATTTACCTGATAAAAAAGAACCAAGGTGATAGTAATATGCAGAAGCATACATGTAAAGCCTGTGGTAAATCATTCGTTACTAAGGATGATTTGATGACACATGCAAAAAAAGTCCATGAGAAGCGTTGATCAAGAGCTTTTCATCATTCTTATCTTTTTTTCCTTCTAAGTTCCCTACAACTTTTGTTACTTGTTTACATAATCTTTAAACCATCCTCATCAATTGTTTTTTGATAAGAATCCTTAGTAAATTTTTCTAAAAATTTGGTAGCTAAAATATCTTGACTAAGGAAGTCTTTTCAACTCCTCCATAAGACTATTAATCTTTTGTGAATCTCTTTTCTAAATCTCTCACGGCAACCTAAGATATCTTTTGGTTTAAATACAATTTTGATCATTAAACATGCCATTGAGTAATTTTCATCGTTTCTATAGTCTGAAGAAGGAATGTTGATACATATGAATTCATTAGATCAGAAAAATTAAAAAACCTATGTATACATATACACATATGAATAAAAATGGCACGAAACATTTCGCTTAGTGATGAGGCATATGAAAAATTAAGCCAAATTAAACGGAACCATGAGAGTTTTAGTGATGTTATTCTTCGACTACTCTCTCAAAAAAAGGCCCTCAAAGAAGTCGTGGGAAAGAACTTATTACCTGAATCCTTTTCCCTGAAAACGGTTAGAGAACTGGGTTCTCAAACATTGAGGCGATTGAATAATGAAAGTTCTTGATACTTCTGTTTTAATCGATATTGATCAAAATACCTCTCCTTCTAGTCTCGATGTCTTAAATCAAGAAGACAGATTATTGGTTAGTAGTATTTCTGCCTTTGAATTTTGGTGGGGTATCTGTAACTATTTTCAAGGTAATTATTTTGTCCCCGAAGAGAAAGAATTAGGTTTTTATGACTTTTTTTCTGCGTTTGAAGTAATCCCTGTTACTTTTGAAATTTCCAAAATAGCTGCTTCTTTTAGTGTTCAGTTAAAGGTTGAAGGTAATCCAATTGATCTTCATGACTATTATATTGCTGCTACAGCTAAACTTTTCAACACTCCTCTAGTAACTAAAAACATTAAGCATTTTAATCGTCTAAAAGAAATCAATACCATTGAATGGCCACTATAATTCTTGGAAAAAGATATATCTCTTTAACAATAATCAGAAAATTTATTATTTTTTTTTCTTCTTTCTAAAATTAGATCTATTATTTTCTATTGGTTTAATCAGTGATTTTTCTGTGATTGATACTCATACTGTTTCAGCCATCTTTCTTTTCGTTGCTTAAGGAGTCTTTGTCTGGGATTGCATTCTCCCTTTGAATGGAAGTAAATCTGGTGGAGAGATTCATCAGGACGATCGGGATGACACATTATGACATATTTATCATCCCCAATTTTCATTCCACAATACAAACAAATCATTCGTTTGGTAAAAAATTCTTCTACCAAAGGTACTTCCTTGATATGTTCATCTAACCAGTTCATAAACTCTTTCGTAGGTTTGGAGAGAGTATTCTTTTCATGTTCAGCGAATTTTGGTTCTTTTCTGAGTTTTTTATCAAATAGTTCTTACAGTAGTTCATCAATCTCTAACCAGCTCAAGGTAATCACCAGAAATATAAAGGAAAAACGAGACAAAGACCACAAACTAAGTTTTATTTATATTTCTGCTTATTTTTTTCCCACCATTCAAGCCACTTTCTTTTACTTTCATCCCGGTGCTTTTTTTTGACCCCTGCGACAAAATATCCTCCTTTTCCCAATTCTCGTTTAATACTATAAATTTGCCCTGTGTGTCCTAGAAAATGTAGTGACATTCGTTGAATTAGTTCATTTATTGTTTCAGTATTATTCTCCTTCGAATATTCTGGTAATTCCTCGAATTTTTCTTCTGGTAATGCGTTCAAGTATTCTATCCCTCTTTTTGTATAGTCAAGGAACGTTTCGATCAATTCTTGGTAGGAGACGGGGAAGTTCATTTCATTCTCTCGCTCCAGTCCCATTTTAAAGTAATTCTGGAATTGTTGATTTAATTTTCTCTCTCCATAACAAAATTCATTAAATATGACGTCCATCTGCATTATTAGATGACCCAACAAGAATCTTATTGGATTAAGGTTCGGAGTAATTTGTTTTTCGAAATCTTTGGGTTTTAATCGAAAGATCGCCTTTAAAACATTCCATTCAGCAATTTCAAAGGTTTCTATCGCAAATTTTTTTGAGTTCATTTGTTAATTTCCCCATCTAGCTTAAGCTCTATTTTGTTTCAATCTCAAATTCACTTTCCTTAAAGTATTTTTTTGCATGGGCTAATTTTATGTCCTTTTTAGCCTGTTTAGCTTAGTTATTCTTCTATGATGATAAAAAAAAAAGTAAAAAAATTTGGTTGATCTTAATTCCCATATTTTTTAATAAACCAAATAGTTCCTATGACTACAGCTGGGATTCCGAAGATGATTAAGACCCATATGAAGACTGTGATCCATGCATCAACAAAATATCCAAAATTTAGGTCTCCGAATTCAGTCGCCCAATTTCCATCCAGGAAGATATATATACACACCCCAAGGAACATTAAAAATCCAAATATTCCCCCACCTTCGCTTGTTCTGCCATATCTTTTCTTATATTCTTCATCTTTCTTAATTTGTGATTTTATTTCTTCTTTCAGTTCTGGACTAAAGATTCCATACCAAATTATCACTGCCAAGATTCCTCCAACAACTAAGGTGGGTAATCCAACAACTACCAATTCCCATAGAATCAGGAATATAGCCAATTCTATTACTGTTCCCATTGAGAATTGATTGAATGTCCATGTTCCTTTACCGCCAATTGGATTTGCGTTAATATACCAATCCAATACTAAAATGAATCCGATTAGGGCCCCAATTATGATTAATCCGAATATCACAACAAAATACCAATATTGAATGACTAAATTTCTCCAAAATACTTTATTGCTCATTTCATTAGAATGTTCTTCATTTAACATTTTAACCACTTTTATAATGATTGTTTTATTTTTAGAGTCTTGTACAGCTGTAAATAGTATCTTATTAAATATTCCGATCAGATTTCCCTTTAAGCGAATTATTAAACGATTTTTTAATTTCTAACCTTAATGATACCATTTCCAGTTTATTTATCTTTAATGACAATGGTGCCTGCAATATAATCGCCAAAGCGACGTTTGCCTCGTGTGATTAATGCGCAGAACGGACAACAAAAACAAAAATTCCTCAGACAGGAGTTGGAAAGGGTTATTGGCTTTCCATCAGAGAAATTAACCACTCGGAGCCCAAATAATCCTTTCCCAATACTTTTTCCTTCTCTAATGTAATCTTTCCAACAAAAGTAAAAGGGTAAAAAATTAAAACATCCATCAATACAAAATGCAATACATCTTGAGGGGTAGGGGGCCGCTTTTTCTTCTAGAGCTTGAGGACTTTTCATCTTACATATTCTCTACAATTCTGACTTATTATTGGAATGATGATGATTGATTTCATTTATTATTCCTGCATTGATAAATATTTTTTCTTCCCTTTCCATGGTGTATAACAAAATTAAACTTCACATAGCTTCTTCCAGATAATTGTCTGTGGAGGCCCTTCTCTGATATATCTACCCTATTCTTTTTATTTATAATTAGGAATTATTCCTCTTCAAATCTAGTCATATTATATCATAAACATGGTAACCTTTTTATCATATAAATTTCCTATTATTGATAGAATAATATTTTTTAATAGAGAATTTCTAGGGGAAAAATATGACGAGTATTTCTATTTCTATTGACGAAGAGCTTTTAGAGTGGATTGACCAATTGATAAAAGACGGTATTATCAACTCTAGAAGTGAAGCGGTTCGTGGGGGTATATATGTTTATATCAAAGAGAAAATAGGTCTTAAAAACCGTAAAGAATTGAAAAATTATCTACAGGACCAACAAAAGGAACCATTTCAAGATGGAGTGGAAGTTATTCGATCAGTTCGGGGAGAAGAATAATGGGGGTATATTTAGACACAAATATTTTTTATACTGCATACTGTCCTGTTGCAAACAATGCTATTGCGGATTGGTTGCTCAATCAATTGACTCCAAAATTTCAGGGGATTACGTGTGAATGGACTATCCTTGAAATATTTCGTGCTTTGAAAAAACAAGTTAATCTTGGAAAGATTGATGAAAAAGCAGCAAAGATCACTCTGGATTTCTTTCTTTCTGAACTTGGGGAAATGACAGAAGAGAAAGTTCTTAAAATTATTCCAATAACGCGATCTGCTATCATGGCTTCTCGAAAACAAATTTTTGAGCATAATCTATATGCTGCTGATGCATTACATGCAGTAATTGCTCTTGCTTCTCAAGTTAAATTGTTTATTACTTTTGATAGTGATTTTCGTGGAAATTTAGAAATTATACCTATTTTAAATCCAATTGATCCTGCTTTTAAAGATAAATTCATTGCTCAACAGGAAAGCTTCTGATATATGAGAGGGCATTTTTAGATAGTCCTCTCATTTCCTGCATGTCTTATCATCTTTCCTATTGAACCTAATCTTTTCTCTAATAATAACGGAATAATCCTTCAAGAATATTCCACCTAGGAAGCTTCTGCATATAATAGGTGTGTGCCAATCCAAAATTCGCAATTAATCCTAAATACTTACTGGAGTCGTTGCTTTCTGAATCTTAACACTCGTCTATACACTTAATCATTCTTATACTACCAGATATGCTTTCTGATGTCAACAAGTCTATACTTTGGAATTGTGATCTTTGAAAAAAGGAGAATATTTCGGTAAAAATATAATCTGGTAATATTCTTCTGGATATCTTAGTATCTTTATTATTTATCTTCTTAAACTTGAAATATACTCTTAAATTATGATCTCTTATGCCGTTTTAGAAGACCTCTTATTATATCAAAAAGAATAATTCCAGATTGGATTCCATTCAGTTAAAATATCGATTTTCTTTGAGTCTAAAGAGCTAATAAATAATGCATTCCTAAGAAGCTATTAAGATGAATCGTTTCAGAAACACGAGTTCTCCTAGTTATTTTGATAATCCAAAGAAAGAAACCTATATTGCTATTGTCCTAGCCATAACTATTAGTCTAATCTTCGGAATAATATTCTTTGTGGGAGAGAGGAAACCAACCACTATTGAAACATATACTGTTGATATTATCTGGAATTATCTAATAATCTATGGCTTACTTTTCATTTTACCAGTAATTATTCTATTACTCATCAGAAAACATTCACTAAAAACAATAAGTGTCCAAAAAGGAGGCTTGGGAACGAATTTGGCATTTACATCCTTTCTACTGTGCCTAGGTTTATATTTCACTAGATTTCTTGGCTATTTATTGTTTGTAACTCCATTTCTTCTTTTACTATGGTACTGGGAGTATAAAACAGCTAATTCAGATCAAAGAAGTCGAATTACACATTTCTTTGGTTCTTCTCGTGTCCAACTCTCAATTACTGTAATCTCCATTATCTGGATTGTTTTATTTGTTATTAGTGGCGGTACCATTCATACAACTGAACCAATACTCAGTTTGAGTTCCTTCATTGGATTTTGGGCAACTCTAATTCAAGCTGGATCTGAGGAATTGATGTTTCATGGGTATTTTCAATTTCGAGCTATTGAATGGCTTGATGAGAAGAAAGGGATCGTGTTAACTTCTATAGTTTTTTCCTTAGTTCATATACCTATGGTTCTTGCCTCTGGGATGTCTTTTGAGAATATTGCTCTATTCTTACTCTACATATTTGTTTCAGATCTACCTATTGGTTACTTAACCTATAAAACGCACAATTTAACTGGTGCTGTTTTACTCCATACCTTCGCTAATCTTATTTAGAAAAAATGCTTATTGATAACTCATTACTTAAAAAGAATGACTCTGCATTGAGAGTCTTTTCCAAAATGGAATAGGATCCATCTATCTAATTGTTAAACTTTGGAATTAGAATAGCGTTTATTTACTTAGTTTGTTAGTTTTAAGCCAAAACAATATAAAAGAAAATAATTTTCTTATAATTAGTAACGTTCAATCATTCGACAAAACTGGGAGGAACCCCCATGATAACTAATGAATATCTATTTAAAATCAGTCTTATGGGTAATCCCCTCAAGCAAATTATTACAGCAATCGGACAATTAACAGGTAATATTTCCTCAGATTGGGTCAAAAATATCGTTGAAGGGATTATTAATACTACTGGAGTTGACGTGATGACTCATCGCTTATGGGTAGATTCCCAG